>Ga0315905_10001380_pt1 | contig 26090 bp, 25 predicted proteins | sample LakEriMetagenome_5_FD_203522 | JGI IMG/M metagenome (GOLD analysis project Ga0315905, IMG submission 203522) | Freshwater fungal communities from buoy surface, Lake Erie, Ohio, United States - Buoy 4 MA121 | ecosystem: Environmental > Aquatic > Freshwater > Lake | place: USA: Lake Erie, Ohio...
CAAGGATTTTACAAACGCAACCGTACGGGAGACTTAATGAGTCGAATTAGTGAAGACGTGGCCAAAGTGCGCATGTATGTTGGACCGGCCGTAATGTATACGATTAACACAGTAATCCGTTTTGGCGTTGTTATTATTTATATGTATCATGTATCTCCAAAACTAACACTGTATACCCTTTTACCGTTACCAATTCTCTCGTATGTAATCTTCCGATTAAGTGTTTTAATCAACAAACGAAGTACTGCTTTCCAGCAATTTTTATCCAAAGTATCCAGTTTTAGTCAAGAAGTATTCTCGGGTGTTCGCGTAATTAAAGCTTATGCATTGGAACAAAAAAATCAAGAGGAGATGGCAAATTTGGCAGCAGAAAGCAAAGCCAAAAGTTTACATCTTGCTGGGGTTCAGTCGCTATTTGGCCCTTTAATGATTACGTTGATTGGGGTGAGTAATCTCGCGGTGATTTATTTTGGCGGAATGATGTATTTAGAAGGAGATCCGCACATTAAAAATATTGGGGTCATTGCCGAATTTATTTTGTATGTCAACATGCTTACCTGGCCGGTAGCAACCATTGGGTGGGTATCATCATTGGTGCAAGAAGCAGAAGCTTCTCAAAAAAGAATTAATGAATTTCTAAAAACTGAACCTGAAATTAAAAACAATGCCAAATATCAGGGTACGATTGAAGGGAGAATCGAATTTAAAAATGTGAGTTACACCTACGAAGATACTCAAATTGAAGCATTAAAAGGGGTTTCCTTTGTAGTTGAAAAAGGACAAACCTTGGCAATTTTAGGCAAAACTGGCGCTGGAAAATCGACTATTCTTACTTTACTCACACGACTTCACGACATTGAAAAAGGGAGTATCTTAATCGATAACCAACCTATTGATACAATAGATCTCGTACAATTACGGGACGCTATAGGAATCGTACCACAAGATGCCTTTTTATTTTCCGATACGATCAGTAATAATATTCGTTTTGGCAAAGAAAATGCTACGATGGAAGAAATAGAAACGGCAGCAAAACAAGCGGCTGTACATGACAATATTATCCAATTTAATCAGCAATATGAAACCGTATTGGGTGAACGCGGTATTACGTTATCAGGAGGACAAAAGCAACGGGTTTCCATCGCGCGTGCAATCATTAAAGATCCGAAAATTCTTTTATTAGACGACTGTCTTTCTGCTGTAGATACCGAAACAGAAGAGAAAATTATTAACCATTTGTCCTCTATTTCCAAAAACAAAACAACCCTAATTGTAAGCCACCGCGTGTCAACCGCAAAAAATGCGGATCAAATTATCCTCTTGGATGAAGGCAAGATCATCCAACAAGGGACTCATTTTCAATTAGTAAACCAAGAAGGCTATTATAAAGCACTCTATGAAAAACAACTTTCTGAAAAAGAAGTTGAATAATACTTGCTTTATATTCATTTTTTTTTCATTTTCGTACATAGAAAAACAAGTAATTGACAGCACGAATTATGAGAGAAAATGATATGTTGGAAAAAGATGAAATTTTTTCCAAAGTTTTAAGAGCCGGTAGAAGAACGTATTTTTTTGATGTACGCTCAACCAAAGCAGACGACTACTATATCACGATTACGGAAAGTAAAAAATTTACTGAAGAAGACGGATCGTTTCATTTTAAAAAACATAAAATCTATTTGTACAAAGAAGATTTTACCGCTTTTCGAGAAATATTAGATGAGATGACCAACTTTGTATTGGATTCTAAAGGTGAAGAAGTAATTTCAGAACGACACCAAAAGGATTTTAAAAAAGAATATCCTACTGACTCCACCGATTCGTCCGAAAAGAGTTACACAGACATCGATTTTGACGATATTTAATAAAATAAGAAATCCGAAAGCCACATCAACTTTCGGATTTTTTTATTCCATCTAAAATGTAATTACTCTACTCCAGAAGTAAGGTAATTGTAAATTTTCATTCCTTGTTCATCGCTCAATTGTGCTTTCTTTTGCATGCGCGCTACAATGGGTTTCCATGCTTGCGCATTAAAATCACTCGGTTTATACAACTGATGGCAACGGGCACAACTTCCTTCATAGAGACTTTTGCCTTCTGCTAACGCTGCTGTCATTTCAACTTTTACAGAAGGTGCAGCAGGCGAGCTAGGTGCCGATTTATTCGATCCACAAGCATAAATTAAACCAGCAATTACTATTAGGGAGCATAGTTGTTTTTTCATAGTTACATTATGTATTAAGAGAAAAATAAAGTCTAAAAATAGTCCAAGACATTTTTACGCTTATTTTACATCCATTAGTTCAACATCAAATACCAAGATTGCATCGGGTGGAATCACTCCTCCTGCACCCGCAGAACCATAACCAATATGCGGTGGAATCACAAAACGGGCTTTATCACCTACTTGCAATAACGCAATACCTTCGTCCCAACCTTCAATAACATGGCCTTTACCTAACGGAAACTCGATTGGTTTTTTTCGCCCATATGAACTATCAAATTCTTTTCCATTATCTAAAGCGCCTGTATAATGAACCGAAACGGTTTTACCTTTCTCTGCTTGTTTACCACTTCCTTTTTGAATGATTTGGTAACGCAAGCCGCTTTCGGTTTTTTGAAAACCAGCAGCCAACTTTTCAATTACAGCTTCTGCTCTTTGCTTGGCTTCTTCCAAACGTTTTACACGTGAACCTTCAAATGTTCGAAATGCTTCTATAGCATTCCATTTTTTTGCTTCATCACCTTCGCGAATGATTTCAATTTGATCAATCGTATCATTTTGTTGGATTGCATCAACTACATCTTGACCTTCAACTACATTTCCAAAAACGGTATGTTTTCCATCCAACCATGGGGTTGCCACATGGGTAATAAAAAACTGCGACCCGTTTGTACCCGGCCCAGCATTTGCCATAGACAACACTCCAGGTCCGCTGTGAACTAAATCGGGATGAAACTCGTCATCAAATTTATACCCTGGACCGCCTGAACCAATTCCTTGAGGACATCCTCCTTGAATCATAAAGTCAGGGATAACACGGTGAAATTTTAAACCATCATAATAGGGTTTTCCCATAGGATGAACGTTGTTTTCTAATTGACCTTCGGCTAAGCCTACAAAATTACCTACCGTCCCCGGTGTAAAATCGTGTGTTAATTTAACTAAAATCGAACCTCGAGAGGTATTAAATTTAGCGTATATTCCGTTTTCCATTGTATTTAAATTTGAATTTTGGCAAAGGTAAACTTATTCTGTTAACTTTTAAATACAAAAAACAGTCCAATTGCCACCGATTTTTTTATTGAAGATTGTTTATTACTTTCTCGAAACGCAAAGGGAATGGACTAAAAAATCAAACAATTTCCAACAAAGATTGATCGTGTATTCAATTGTACTACTATTACTTTTTTTATGGCCGCTTTCTGCCGACCCAAGCGATAAGCTAATGTAGTAATAGTTAAATCATCACCTGGAACAATTTGGCGTTTAAAAAACATTGCACCATATTTAAAAGGTTGTGTACCTTTGTTTCAAATTTGAATTATGCGCATTGATATTATTACGGTCCTGCCCGAATTACTCCGCAGTCCTTTTGATGCATCTATTATGAAGCGTGCAATTGACAAAGGTTTGGTCGAAGTGCATTTTCATAATTTACGCGATTATGCTACAAACAAGTATAAAAGTGTAGACGATTACCCCTATGGCGGAGGTGCCGGAATGGTAATGATGATCGAACCCATCGACAAATGCATTTCACAGTTAAAGAGCGAACGCGATTATGACGAAATCATCTATATGACTCCCGATGGTGAAACCTTAAACCAAGGGATGGCCAATACGATGTCGTTGTGCAAAAACATCGTTATTCTTTGCGGTCATTACAAAGGAGTTGATCAACGCGTTCGGGATCATTTAATCACCAAAGAAATTTCAATCGGTGATTATGTCCTTTCGGGAGGGGAACTCGGCGCTATTATTCTATCCGACGCTTTGATTCGATTAATTCCAGGTGTTTTAAGTGATGAAACTTCGGCATTAACCGACAGTTTTCAAGACAATTTACTCGCACCTCCCATTTATACACGTCCAGCCAATTATAACGGCTGGGAAGTTCCACCCGTTTTGTTAAGTGGTCATGCCGCTAATATAGACCAATGGAGAGAAGAAATGGCCTATGAACATACCAAAAACCGTCGACCGGACCTGCTTGATCGATAATCATTTAGCGTTTTTTAAATAAAAAAAACTGCGCGCTCAAAAAATTTACAATTCATCATTTCTAATTTAAAATAATTAGTTACATTTGCACCCGCATTGGACCAACCTCTGACGATAACCGTGTATGTTGCTCTAAGGAAACATTAAACGTTTTTAAAATGGCAGATTTATTAAAATTCGTTCAAGACGAATTCGTTGCAAAAAAAGATTTCCCCGATTTTGGAGCTGGTGATAGCATCACTGTTTACTATGAAATTAAAGAGGGTGAAAAAACAAGAACCCAGTTTTTTAAAGGAGTGGTTATTCAACGTAAAGGCGCAGGAGTTACCGAGACCTTTACCATCCGTAAAATGTCAGGTGCTGTAGGTGTAGAGCGTATCTTCCCGTTAAACATGCCTGCTTTACAAAAAATCGAAGTAAATCAAAGAGGTAAAGTTCGTAGAGCACGTATCTTCTACTTCCGTGAGCTTACCGGTAAAAAAGCTAAAATTAAAGAACGAAGAAGATAATCGTTGTTCTTTCCTTATAAAAGAGTCCTGCTTACTAAAGTGGGACTTTTTTATTATTAAAAAATCGGCAGGTCATTTATTTATTTTCTGTTTAGCATACTTAAAGTAAAAAAAAGGGAAGATTCCAATCGTTTTCCTGAAGAAATTCGATTCACCTTCAGGGGTATCTTTATATATTTGCAAACGATTTATAATTTCGCTAACCAAACGTTTTTTATATATGGCAAAAATTAAAGTAACCAATCCGATTGTAGAATTGGATGGTGATGAAATGACACGAATTATCTGGAGTTTTATTAAAGAACAACTGATTTTACCTTATCTAGATATCGATATTAAATACTACGATCTAGGGATTGAACACCGCGACGCTACCAATGATCAAGTGACCATAGATGCTGCTGAAGCTATTAAAAAATACAATGTAGGGATTAAATGTGCAACAATCACCCCTGATGAAGCGCGTGTAGAAGAATTCCAATTAAAAGAAATGTGGAAATCGCCTAACGGAACCATTCGTAATATCGTGGGTGGAACCGTTTTTAGAGAACCCATAATTATTAGCAATGTTCCCCGTTATGTGCAAGGTTGGACAAAACCCATCGTCATCGGACGTCACGCTTTTGGTGATCAATATAAAGCCACCGATAAAGTAATTAAAGGAAAAGGCAAACTCACGATGGCATTTACCGACGAAAACGGAGCAACCACTTCTTGGGAAGTATTCAACTTTAAAAGTGATGGTGTTGCAATGTGTATGTACAATACCGATGAATCGATTTACGGATTTGCACATTCTTCCTTCCAAATGGCATTAACAAAAAAATGGCCTTTATACCTTTCTACTAAAAACACCATCTTAAAAGCTTATGATGGACGTTTTAAAGATATTTTTGAAGAAGTTTACCAACAACACTACAAGGCACAATTTGAAGCGTTGGGCATTGTTTATGAACACCGATTAATAGACGATATGGTTGCATCGGCAATGAAGTGGAATGGTGGTTTTGTTTGGGCTTGTAAAAACTACGATGGCGATGTTCAATCAGACACCGTTGCTCAAGGTTTCGGATCGCTTGGATTAATGACCTCCGTGTTAGTCACTCCCGATGGTAAAACAGTCGAGGCTGAGGCTGCTCACGGAACGGTAACACGTCACTACAGACAACACCAACAAGGTAAAAAAACGTCAACAAATCCTATTGCATCCATATTTGCTTGGACACGCGGTTTGGAACACCGTGGCAAATTAGATGGCAACCAGGAATTAATTAATTTCTGTCATGCTTTAGAAACCGTTTGTATTGAAACTGTTGAGAGTGGTAAAATGACAAAAGATTTGGCCCAGTTGGTAAAACCTGAGGGATTAACCGATGCCGATTACCAAACAACCGAGGATTTCTTACAAACCTTAAAAGTGAATTTAGAAGCTAAATTGGCATAATTCAATAGTTACGCAAAGAATAAAAGACGGTTTTTGCCGTCTTTTTTTATGCTTTCTTCTTTGTTTTTAAGGGTAACGCATATTGATAACCTAGAGTGAGTTCGGTAAAATCGGCTTGACCTAAATTTGCATTAATAAACGCACCAAGAAATAAGTTATGACGTGGAGCAATATCGGTATTCAAGAGATATGCTTTAACACCCAAACGGGTAGAAATTGTTTTCTTGATTTTGTAATAGGTAGTTAATTCGCCCAACTGCATCGCCCCATCTTTATATTTTTCTTCGTTAATCTGCCAATCAAAAGCATACGCTGGTTTATATAAATTGATCCCCATTTCCAATTCGACTCCAACATGACTAAAAAGCAACTCACCGCTTCCGGATATTCCAATAGTTGAAGCATACTGCAATGGATTATTTCGAAAATTTGGATATAAAGAAGCAACTACAGCACCATTTTCTTGAATATAATCGTAATAATCTTTATACAAGCGATAATACATTCCGGCACCTAACTTAAATGATTTATTATAGATTACCCCTGAAGAAACAGCCATTGTATAAACATCTTTTGCCGCATTATCATATATCGAAAGTACGCGCCGACCAAGTCCAAATCGAGAAGTATAATAGCTTTGCCGCGTTGCTGTGATCGGATGGGTTACGGAACTTGTAGCTTCTTTTTTATTAAAATTCAATTGCGAATATAAACTCACCAAAAATGTATTTAACCCGTTGTTGGGTAAACGCGTATGCCCATTAGAATTGTGAAAATAACCCAATCCTAATTTTAAATCAAACGCTTTTTTCTCCCATAATTGGTAGTACATATTGGTGCGAAACCCCCATGTAAAACGGGTAGAAATAGCTTTATTATTGGGGTTGTTTAAAGGGTCATACAAGTGCGTAAAATAAGAAGCTCCCAAACCTACTTTTAATTGATACCGGGACGACCAAGCGCGAAAAACTTTAAAATTAACAAATGGAGTTAACGTATAGGCCGAACCCAAATATGTAGCATTTCCTAATTGTACGTAAGAAAACGTTAAGCCCGTTTCTGGAAAACCTAACTGTTGTTTCCATGTTCTATTCAGCTTACTTTGGGTTGTACCGACTGAAACTAAAAAGCCATGCTGCGGACCAATGGGCGGAAAATCAACATTAGCTGGTGATGTCTTCCCCAACGAATATTCTAGGGCAGCATACCAATGGCATTTTGATTTTTGTGCAAAAAAAGAGGCGTTTACACCTACTGTAAGGGCTAATAAAAATGAAAATCGATTTAATGTAAACATGAAATTCCGATGAATGCCGTGTAAAAATAAACGAATTCTATTATTTTTTTTCGCCTTCTTTCGATTTATCCATTTTTTCTACATATTCAACTTGCAAACGAGCCTTGTACCCGATACCGAGATTCCAATATTTTTGAGAAAACAAGGTTCCATTAGCATCATAGAAATCGTATTGTCCCGTATTGGGTGACAGCTGACCATAGTTCAATGCCTCTATTTCAATAATATTAATACCGGGATTCAATGTTGCCGTAAATTTTTGAAAATCATCCCGCAAAACTAGTGAAGGATTCACCAAGATACCGTTTAACCAAACCCGAATATGATCACCGTCAATTATACCGTAATCTCGGGTGGACAATTCTATTTTTTGAGTAAAAACGATTGCCCTCCCTAAGTCCATATCGCGATTAAATAGTTCTGGACTTACACCCTCTTCTTTCAACTTCATATTAAACCGGTCGGTATAGAGTTCGGCCGGATTGCGCACTTCATATTGTTTATCGGGAAGCTCACCTATTTTGGGCATTTGCGGTAAACTCTGCATGATTATATCGTCTGATGTTCGCGCTTTTGGAGAATTTATTTTAAACAATGGAACAACAGTAGGCGTGGTTTCTACAGTTGCTTTTTTCTTTGCTAAATTGTCAGGGACCGCTTTAATTTTTATCTTCTTCCGGCGCGTCTCAAATTGAGACCAACTCGAAATAGAAATTAAAAATAATAAAAGAAAAAAACGGCCTTTCATACTAAAAATTTGGTTAAAAATAAAGTGAAAATAGCGATAGTGCTGCAGTTTAACCTTACATTAACAATCGCATTGCAACAAGTTGGCTAATCATTCACCAAATTTGCAATTCTATACAACAAAGATTATGCCTTTATTTTTACGTTCAACTTTGATTTTGTGTCTTTTTAGCTTTGGACTACTAGCGCAAGAAAAATTTACACTTAGTGGAACCATTGTTGATGCCCAAAACAATGAAACACTTATTGGTGTTACTATTCTTGTTAAAGAAACTCAATCGTACGCGATAACCAATGAATACGGTTTTTACTCCATCACGCTTCCTTCTGGTAATTATTCGATTGCTTACAGTTATTTGGGGTATACCACAAAAACCGAAAAAATTGAATTAAACCAAAACCGAAAATTAGACATACTGCTCGAGGGTAAAGGTGAAATTTTAGAGGAAGTAATTATCACAACCGATGCAACCAAAAGCAATATTCGCAAACCCGAAATTAGTGTCCATAAATTAACAACAGCCACTATCAAACAAATGCCCGTAGTATTGGGTGAAGTTGATATTTTAAAATCTATTTTGTTCTTACCGGGTGTAACCAATGCCGGTGAAGGACAATCGGGATTTAATGTTCGAGGAGGTGGAGCTGATCAAAATTTACTACTGCTCGATGAAGCGACAATTTACAATTCTTCCCATCTATTTGGCTTTTTCTCGGTTTTCAATCCCGACGCAATCAAAGATTTAAAGTTATACAAAGGGGGTATCCCCGCGCGTTTTGGAGGGCGCGCTTCCTCCGTGTTAGAGCTCTACCAAAAAGAAGGAAATAGTAAAAACTTTCATATGAATGGGGGGATCGGACTTATTTCTTCCCGCATTCTAGCTGAGGGTCCGCTGCAAAAAAACAAAGGTTCATTTTTAATTGGAGGACGGGGTTCGTATGCCCATTTGTTCTTAAAATTATCCAATAATGAAAACTCCGCCTATTTTTATGATTTAAATACTAAACTGAATTATAAGTTTAATAAAAACAATACCGTATTCCTCTCCGGATATTTTGGCCGCGATGTATTTAATATTAATCAAAGTTTTGAAAACATCTATGGTAACGCCACACTTAATCTGCGTTGGAACCATTTGTATTCCGATCAATTATTTTCTAATCTATCACTTATTTATAGCGACTATTATTATGGATTAAATCTTGATTTTGTTGGTTTTAACTGGGATTCCGGAATTAAAAATTACAACATCAAATACGATTTCAGGCACTACCTAACCGATAAAATTAAATTGTTCTACGGTGTATCTGGAATTTATTACGACTTTAATCCTGGCACAATCGAACCTTCTCGTTTGGATTCAGGTATCAATTACCGCCAATTAGAAAAAAAATACGCTTTTGAACCCGCCATTTATTGGAGTGCTGAACAAAAAATTAGCAACCGATTAAATGTCGAATATGGATTCCGTTACAGTTGGTTTTACCGACTTGGCAGTTCGACAAAAAATCTATACGCCAATAATAATCCCGTACTCTTTGATGACGAATTAAAAATTTATGAAAAAGCAACTCCAATCGGAACAAAGTATTATGGCGCCAATCAAGTTATGGCGGCTTATGATAACTTTGAACCCCGTTTCGCTTTATCGTATGAATTAAACAATCAAAATTCGCTAAAACTAGGATACAACCGTATGGTACAATACTTACAATTGATATCCAATACTGCCTCACCTACTCCATTAGATGTATGGACTCCGAGTGATTCGTACATCCAACCACAAATTGCTGACCAAATTGCTTTGGGGTATTTTTCGAACTTACAAGACGATAAATTCTCATTGGAAGTGGAAACTTTTTACAAACGCGTAAAAAACAGAATGGATTACATTGATGGTGCCGACTTAATCGCCAATGAAGCGATCGAACAAGTGATTCTAAATGGAGAAATGCGCGCTTATGGTCTTGAAGTCCTATTCCGAAAAAAGACAGGCAACTGGACGGGCTGGGTGGCCTATACGCTTTCAAAGTCGGAACAACGTACGCCAGGAAGAACGCCCAACGAAACAGGAATCAACAATGACGAATGGTACCGATCGGGCTACGACAAACGGCATAATTTATCCTTGACTTCAACCTATAAATGGAATAAGAAATGGACCTTCGGTGCCAACTTTGTGTTACAATCGGGACAACCCATTACCTATCCCAACAGTCAATATGTGTACCAAGGTATAACTGTGCCCAATTATGGATTGCGTAATGAAAATAACTTGCCGTTATACCACCATTTAGACATTTCTGCTACGCTTACCCCAAAACAAAAAAGTAAAAAATGGACTGAAGAATGGGTCTTTAGCATCTATAATTTGTATGCCCGTAAAAACGCGGCAAACATTAGTTTTAGACAAAACCTTGAAACAGGGCGAAATGAAGCGATACGCTTATCTATATTCGGAATAGTGCCCGCAATTACGTATAATTTTAAATTTTAACACCATGAAAAAATATAGTCTTTTATTTGTTCTTTTATTAACCTTCATTAGCTGTGAAGATGTTGTCGAAGTTGATTTAGAAACAGCTGAGCCAAAATTGGTTATTGATGCCAACTTACGTTGGGAAAAAGGAACTGCTGGCAACGAACAAACCATTAATTTAAGCCTAACTACTGGATATTTTGCCAATGAAATACCTAAAGTTTCTGGTGCTACCGTTTATGTGACGAATTCGTCTAATACCGTTTTTCCTTTTATTGAAACCGTTCCCAATTCAGGGGCTTATGTTTGTTCAACATTCATCCCGGTAATTAATGAAAGTTATACCCTTACTGTAGAATATCAGGGGACTACTTATCGCGCTGTAGCACCTTTAATAGCAACGCCAACAATTGACGCAATCCAGCAAAATACAGTGCAAGGATTTGGCGGTGATGAGATTCAAGTGAAATTCTTTTACCAAGACAACGGCAATGAAGATAATTTTTATTTGGTGGGCGTAAAAAATGCAAAACTAGCCCTACCTGAATATGGTGTAATTTCAGATGAGTTTTTTCAAGGCAATCAAATGTTTGGATTCTATACCAATGAAAACTTAGAAACCAATGTTCAATTGCGCTGTAAACTTGAAGGCATTACAGAACGGTATTATAATTATATGAACAAATTATTAAATATTGCAGGTAATCAAGGTGGAAGTCCTTTCGCTACACCACCTGCTACATTACGCGGAAATATTGTAAACCAAACCAACGAAGCCGATTATCCCTTGGGCTATTTCCATTTGTCAGAAGTAGATTATATAGATTATACCGTAGAATAGTGCGTATTTTTATGTTCAAATTGGATTCGCATAAATTGATTTTACGTCTACCATTGTGTAGCTCCAAAAAAAAATCAATTGAAACAATTGCCAAAAATTGCTATTTTTGAAAGGGTACTCCCAACATCATTAAATTCTATACGATAAAAATTCATCATGTCATCCCACCACATAGTTCGTGACGACCAAGAGCCTGCGCTAATCATAGCAAATGGCGCGTCCTGTTCGATGGAGTTATTAAACCAATTATTAGAATGGCAGCCACTTGTTATCGTATTGGACTCCGCTATGGAACGCGTGGCTGAACTTGGGATAAAAGTAGATGTGCTGTTGGGTGATTTTGATCGGGGTTTTGATCCGTTAGTATATACCGAAAAACAATTTCCTTTAACCATTGTTCATGCTCCAAACCAGGATAAAACCGATTTAGAAAAGGCGTTTGACTATTTAATCGAACGCGGGCATCGTGGGGTAAATGTAGTTTGGGCTACAGGCAATCGTATGGATCATACATTGCATAACCTTACAATTATGGCGCGCTATCAAAATGATCTGAAAGTGGTGTATTTAGACGATCATTCGAAACTTTTTCTTGCACCAAAAAAATTTGAAAAGTGGTACCTCAAAGACAGTATACTTTCACTAATCCCTTTAGGCTCCGTTACCGGCATAACAACTAAAAATCTTGCTTATCCCTTAACCGACGAAACGCTCACCCTGGGCTACCGATGCGGAAGCAGCAATCATGTAGCAGAAAATGGCTTAGTTACCATTGCTTTTGAAACCGGTGATTTACTATTAATTGAAAGTTAACCTCGCGTAGCCAATAATTTCGTTGTATTCACGTTATCTTAAAATAAACTTAATACAATGAAAAAAATTCTTCCGCTGTTGTGCTTGATTTGCACGGGGTTTGTTTGGAGCCAAGAAGCGAATAACCTTAATGAAGCCTTAATTGTAGCGCAAAAAGAACATAAAAAAGTACTTTTATATTTCTCTGGCTCCGATTGGTGTGCGCCTTGCATTAAATTTAAAAAAACAATAATCAACGACCCTCTTTTTCAGGAATTTGCCAAAACCAATTTAGTTGTTGTGAATGCCGACTTTCCGCGATTGCGCAAAAACAAGCTTAGTACTGAACAGGAAAAAGCAAATGAAATGGCCGCAGAAGCTTTTAATCAGGAAGGCGTTTTTCCGCGAATTGTAGTATTGGATGAACATAAAACGATCCTAAAAAAATGGGATGGACTCCCAACAGAAACCGTCGATCAATTTATAAAAGCTTTGCAATAATATGGTATTCAAACGCAGGGAGCGCTTAATGGGAAACCAATTTGAATTTACCTTACTAGGGGCAAGTGCAAGTGAGGTTGAATCGCTTTTTGATTGTGCTATAACTGAAATACAACGAATAGAAACCATTCTTACAACGTTTAGTTCAACAAGTGTAACTGCGACAATCAATGCAAATGCAGGAATTCAACCCGTACAAGTACCCGATGAAGTTTTTCAATTAATTCACCGTAGTCAAATGCTCTCCCAAATGACACAAGGTGCATTTGATTTAAGCTACGGCAGTATTGATAAGCGCTTTTGGAATTTTGATACCACAATGACCGAATTACCCGATCCAGCCATTGCAAAAAAATCGGTGGCCTTAATCAACTATACCAATATTATTTTGGACTATAATTTACAAACGGTTTATCTTAAAGAAAAAGGGATGCGAATAGGATTTGGTGGAATTGGAAAAGGATTTGCAGCAGAAATGGCACGAAAAAAATTAAAAGAAAACGGTGTGCAAAGTGGCATTGTAAATGCGTCGGGGGATTTGGCGGCCTGGGGAACTCAAGAAGATGGTAGTCCGTGGACAATTGGAATTGCTGATCCTAATGCAAAAAATGGCTTGTTTGCCGGATTTCAAATTACGGATAAAGCGGTAGCTACTTCAGGTAATTATGAAAAATATGCAGTAATTGGAGGTAAAAAATACAGCCATACCATTGATCCAAAAACCGGCTTTCCTGTAAGCGGAATTAAAAGCGTTACCATCATTGCAGAAAATGCTGAAATCGCAGATGCTTTGGCAACGCCCGTAACAGTTATGGGCATTGAGGTGGGTCTCGATTTTATAAATCAATTGCAAACTATCGGTTGTATTATTATCGATGATAACGACCGAATATATACTTCACATAATATTCAATTAAAATGAAAAAAACACTTGTTCTTTTGGGGATACTCAGTTGTACCGCCTGCACCTCGGTAAAGGAATATCAGAAATCAAAAATCAATGATTCTGAGATGGCACTAGCCCCAAAGCCTACTGAAAAATTTGAAAATACATTCCAACTCTATCGCGAGGGAAGCTCGGGAGCGAATGGTGGAAAAACGGGTGGTGGCTGTGGCTGTAATTAATTCTAAAAATCTCTAACCATGAAAAAAAGAATTATTACTGCCGCTTGTCTTGCGCTACTTTTCCATCCAAAAGTGAAAGCCCAAAACGATACCACTACGGTTTATAAAAAGCAAAAATTAAAAATCGAAGAAGTTAATTTTATTTCCAGCTACTACACCCAACAAGGTGATAATTCGGCGGTAACTGGAGGAAAAGGTACAGAAAAACTTACCGACATTGCCACAAATATCGAAGTTGTTTTGACCAAAAAAAATGCCTACAATCGTACCCATCAATTTAATTTAAGCTTGGGAGTGGATTCTTACACCTCAGCTTCATCAGATAAAATTGATCCGAATACGGTATCTTCAGCTTCCTATCAAGACGTTCGTGTATATCCATCTGCACAATACGCTTACAAAAACGATGAAAAAAAGTATATCGTTAATGCTGGATTATCGTTTTCTGCCGAATATGACTATTTCTCAAGTGGCGTAAATTTTGGATATGCCAAGAGTTCGAAAAACAATAATCGGGAATTTTCTGCCAAAGCGTCTGTTTTCTTAGATACATGGAAGGTGATTTTACCAGTCGAGCTACGAAACAATCCTTCTGATAATCAAGCTAATAATGGTGATATGAAACCCCGGAACTCCTATAATTTAGGATTAACTTATGCACAAGTGGTTACTAAAAATTTCCAATTGGCATTCATGACGGATATTGGGTACCAACAAGGATTATTAGGTACAAAATTCAACCGTGTCTATTTTGACAATGCAACTGTTGCTTCTGAGAAATTACCCGATACCCGATTTAAATTACCTGCTGGTGTAAGGGCCAATTACTTTTTGGGGGATAACCTGGTTTTGCGTTCACTATACCGCTATTATACCGATACTTGGGCTATTCAATCGCATACCTTTAGTTTTGAGCCCGTTTATAAAATCAATGCGTTTTCATCGATTGCCTTACCGTATCGTTTTTATACCCAAACCCAAGCCAAGTATTTCAAAGCGATAAATCAACATGTTCAAGGAACCGAATTTTATACGAGTGACTTTGACTTGTCGCAATTTTCGAGTCATATGCTGGGGCTATCCTATCACAAAACCGATAATGATCGAGGTATATTCAATAGTAGACGTATTCACTCATTTGAATTGCGCTATGGATACTACAGTCGAAATAATGGCTTACAATCGCATATCATTACTTTAGCACTACAATTTAAATAACACGGATTTACCTACAATAAAAACGCCACTGCTTATTTTTTAAGTTGTGGCTTTTTTTTAACTTATGGTTTGGTTTTGAACGAATTCACCTAAAACCACTTTATAAGTGTAATAGAAAGACTAATGGATACCATTGAAGACTTTGAAACCAAATTGGTTAAGTCGTATTCTCCATAAATAATTCGTTACTTTTACAGGATATTCATCTACTACTAGTATTATAAATACGATGCGATTTCAAGTCATTTCCGAATACCAACCCAAGGGCGATCAACCACAAGCAATTCAAAAATTAGTTGCTGGCATTGAAGCTGAAGATAAATACCAAACCCTACTTGGGGTGACGGGCTCGGGAAAGACATTTACGATTGCGAATGTTATTCAAGAAGTGCAACGGCCCACCTTGGTGTTGGCGCATAATAAAACTTTGGCGGCGCAATTGTATTCGGAATTTAAGCAGTTTTTTCCGAATAATTCGGTACAGTATTTTGTTTCCTATTACGACTATTACCAACCCGAAGCGTATATCCCTGTCACTGGAACCTATATTGAAAAAGACTTGTCAATCAATGATGAATTGGAGAAATTACGGTTAAGCACAACTTCTGCCTTACTCTCTGGACGTCGTGATGTATTGGTAGTGGCCTCTGTTTCGTGCCTTTATGGTATTGGAAATCCGGTAGAATTCCAAAAAAACGTCATCGCAATTCACCGCGATCAAGCGATTTCGCGAACAAAATTATTGCACCGTCTAGTACAAAGTCTATATGCCCGTACCGAAGCAGCGTTTACACCAGGAACTTTTCGTATCAAAGGCGATACGGTAGAAGTCTTTCCAAGTTATGCTGACGACCCTTTTCGTATTCATTTTTTTGGTGATGAAATTGAAGCCATAGAGTGTTTTGATTTTGAAAGTTTGAAGGTAATCGAACGGTACGATAAACTCAACATTTATCCTGCTAACATGTTTGTAACTTCACCTGAAGTTTTGCAGTCGGCAATTTGGGATATTCAACAAGACTTGGTAAAACAAGTAGATTATTTTAAAGAAATCGGAAAACATCTTGAAGCCAAACGGTTGGAAGAACGCACTAATTTTGACTTAGAAATGATTCGGGAATTGGGGTATTGCTCTGGAATCGAAAACTATTCCCGATACCTAGACCGTCGTCTACCCGGCACCCGTCCCTTCTGTTTACTGGATTATTTTCCATCAGATTATTTAATGGTAATTGATGAAAGTCACGTAACCATTTCTCAAGTGCATGCGATGTATGGCGGCGATCGCAGTAGAAAAGAGAACTTGGTCGAATATGGATTTCGACTTCCAGCAGCAATGGACAACCGCCCATTAAAGTTTGAAGAATTTGAATCTCTTCAAAACCAAGTAATTTATGTTTCGGCTACGCCCGCCGATTACGAATTGCAAAAAACAGAAGGGGTATATGTCGAGCAAATCATTCGTCCCACGGGTCTATTAGATCCTGTTATAGAAATTCGACCCAGTCTAAATCAAATCGACGACCTTATCGAAGAAATCCAACAACGCTGTGAAGTAGATGAACGTATTATTGTGACAACGCTAACCAAACGAATGGCCGAAGAATTGACTAAATACTTAACCAAAGTTTCCATTCGGTGCCGCTATATCCACAGTGATGTTGATACTTTGGAACGGGTAGCAATTATGCAAGATTTACGCAAAGGATTATTTGATGTACTCATTGGGGTTAACTTGCTTCGCGAAGGCTTGGACTTGCCTGAGGTTTCACTCGTTGCCATTTTAGATGCCGACAAGGAAGGTTTTTTACGCAGCCACCGCTCGCTTACCCAAACCGTTGGCAGGGCCGCGCGTAATATCAATGGGAAAGCCATTATGTATGCCGATAAGATAACCGATTCGATGCAAAAAACCATAAACGAAACCAATTACCGTAGAGAAAAACAAATTCAATACAACACCCAACACCACATTACTCCTAAAGGTTTAAACAAAACACTGAACAATCCGTTGACCAAAAATCAATTGGAAACTACCTTTGAATACGAAACTACAAGCCCAAAAGCAGCTGAAGACCAGACAGCTTATTTGACAAAACCTGAAATTGAAAAACGTATTCGCGAAACCCGCAAAGCAATGGAGAAAGCGGCAAAAGAATTGGACTTTATGCAAGCAGCACAATTACGGGATGCGATAAAAGTCCTAGAAGGGCAATTGGCGAAAGTTTAAAAAAAGGAATTTATGCACCCTTTTAATTATGTTGTTCTTGAAATACTTCGAGTAAAAAACTAGGATCAATTTCACGTGTCGGTGAACGTTCCATCGCTTTCAATACCCTTTTAATCGCATGTGGGTTGAGTCCCATCATGTGGGTTGAGTCCCATATTGATTCCAATTTCATGGATTTTGATTTGTTCACGTTCGTGTAAAATCCCATCACAATGCATTAATAAAGCCAATCGGTAGAATTGTAAAATGCGTTCAAATTCCGATTTGATAATTTCACTGCGGTGTTCTTCATGAAACAATTGACGGAATTGTTCTTTAGAGACACCCAATTCTGTAGCAATAAGCGACAAAAAAGCATATTCTCGTTCGTGCAATTCGCCGTCTACAATGGCAAAGGCAATCATATCGGACAATAAACTGATTTTTTCGGATGGGGTATTCATGATTTCCGTATTTTTAGCTAAAATAAAAAATAAACTAATAGTTCCGTCGTGCAAAAGTTTCTATTTGTTCTGTTCATACTTCAAATTTCATTTACAAAAGCACAAGACCATTCGGCTTCACTTCAAGTACAAAGCTTTAGCTTGGAAGCCCCTCAATTGCACACAACAAAAACAATCAGACTGTATCTTCCAAAAGATTATACGACTTCCAAAAAAAAGTATCCGGTTATTTATATGCCCGATGGACAAAATTTATTCGACATAAAAACGGCGTATTTCGGAGAATGGAAAATTGATGAAACCTTAGATCGTTTGAATGCACAAGTAATTGTTGTCGGAATTGATCATGGAGGCGATAAACGATTGGAAGAACTTACGCCGTTTGCAAATGCCAAATACGGTGGTGGAAAAGGGGATTTATATCTCGAATTTCTTGTAAACACCTTAAAACCCTATATCGATTCGCATTATCGCACGAAAACAAATGCCAAAAACACAGCGCTATTTGGAAGTTCGTTGGGTGGACTTATCGCGTTTTACGCCTCACTTAAATATCCTGAAATTTATGGTAAAGTCGGTTGTTTTTCGCCTGCCTTCTGGATTAATCGCGATCCGTTGAAAGCACTTATGGAACAAACACCAACCTACACCTCACGCATCTATCTATTATGCGGCGATCAAGAAGGCGACGATGCAATGGAAACGGATATGCATACGATAGAAAACTGGATTAATACCCGACGGTGTTCTTGTAAAATGAAAAATAAAAGTGTAATTATTCCCGGTGGACAACATAACGAAAAGCTTTGGAGTGAACAGTTTGAAAAAGCGTATCTTTGGTTGTTTTAATTTAGTGATTAGTGATTAGTGATTAGTGATTAGTGATTAGTGATTAGTGATTAGTGATTAGTGATTAGTGACTAGTGACTAGTGACTAGTGATTAGTGACTAGTGATTAGTGACTAGTGACTAGTGATTAGTGACTAGTGATTAGTGAAGAAAAAAATCTATGACCAATGAATAACAACGATATATTTAAAAAACTTCGCGTGGCGCTGCAATTGCGGGATGATCAAATTGTAGAAATTTTAGATCTCGTGGATTTCCGCATTTCAAAAGGGGAATTGGGAAACTTTTTTAGGGATACCAATCATCCTAAATATATGGATTGTGGGGATCAAATTTTACGCAACTTCTTAAATGGATTAATTATTCATTTACGCGGCACCAAAGAAACCCCTAAAAATCCGTTGGAAGTTATTGCCTCGCATAAATCAACCCAACCAGCAGGAGAAAAGAAAGAAAAACCTAAATCGGCTAAACCCCAATCGTTTGGTAAAAAACCGGTGAAGAAATTCAACGCCAAACCTGTAGTTGTTGAAAAAGTCAATTACAAAAACGGGAAGAAAAAAGAGCATTGATTATACACCAACCAACGACACTAAATCCGTTCCTTATCTTGCGCTAAGGATAGTAGTGTAAAGCCCGGATGCCGAAGTTTACAGAGGTAACGGACTTGCAACGGATAGCCTGGACTGCGCCCAAATAAAAAAATCCCGATAACGTAATGCTATCGGGATTTTTCACTTTTATTAATTTATTTTACGACAAAGCGGCTTTCACTTGATCAGCAGCTTCTTGGAATTGTACCGCTGATAAAATAGGCATTCCTGAATTGTCTATCAATTCTTTGGCAACCTCGGCATTGGTTCCTTGCAAACGCACAATTATAGGTACATTAATTTCATCACCCATATTTTTATAAGCATCTACAACACCTTGCGCCACACGGTCGCAACGCACGATTCCACCGAAAATATTAATTAAAATCGCTTTTACATTAGGATCTTTCAAAATGATACGGAATGCCGTTTCCACACGTTTAGCATCGGCAGTTCCTCCTACGTCTAAGAAATTTGCAGGCTCAAAACCAGCATATTTAATCAAATCCATTGTAGCCATTGCTAAACCAGCTCCGTTTACCATACATCCAACAGTACCGTCTAAGTCTACATAATTTAAACCGGCTTCTTTTGCTTCAACTTCAATTGGATTTTCTTCACGAATATCGCGCATTTCTGCAATTAATGCTTGGCGGTATAAAGCGTTATCATCAATATTTACCTTTGCATCAACTGCTAAGATTTTGTTGTCGGATGTTTTTAAAACCGGGTTAATTTCAAATAATGAAGCATCGCTGTTTACATAAGCCGTATATAAAGAGTCAACAAATTTCACCATTTCTTTGAACGCATTTCCTGACAAACCAAGATTAAAGGCAATACGACGCGCTTGGAATCCTTGTAATCCAATATTTGGATCAATTTCTTCCGTAAAAATCAAATGAGGCGTTTTCTCGGCCACTTCTTCAATGTCCATACCACCTTCGGTAGAATACATAATCATGTTTCTTCCTTTAGCACGGTTTAACAATACCGACATATAAAACTCAGACGTTTCACTTTCACCTGGGTAATAAACATCCTCAGCAATCAATACTTTATGAACTTTCTTGCCTTCAGGTGGTGTTTGTGGCGTTTTTAACATCATGCCGATAATTTGTTCTGAAATTTCGGTTACCTGATCTAAATTTTTCGCCAATTTCACACCGCCGCCTTTACCGCGTCCTCCAGCATGAATTTGAGCTTTTACCACATACCAAGATGTACCGGTATCGGCAGTTAATTGTTTTGCAGCGGCTACTGCTTCTACTGGATTATTGGCAACAATACCACGCTGTACGCGAACGCCATACTTAGCGAGAATTTCTTTTCCTTGATATTCGTGAATATTCATAATATAGAATAAGTTTAGTTGTATTCAGAACGGGTCCGATATTTGAGGCACAAAGGTAAGTAAATCGACCTAAACAAAAAAAAATTGCCCATCAAATTAGCAAGAATTTTAGTGCCGGCTTGCACTAACCCTTTTCCTACTTTAAATATGTCTTAGTCGATTTTTTGTTTCGGATAACGAAGTATTAACGAAACAATTCGGGCAACACCTCACATTCAGACCCATTGGGAAAAGTAAGGCTAATTTTTTGACAGATGGTTGGAGCAATTTGGGTAATGTACCGTTTTTCATGGCTTTCTCCTTTTCGAATCCCCCACCCATAAAAGAGAAGCGGAGCATGGGTATCATAAGCATAGGGAGTGCCGTGTGAAGTTCCTGTTCGACCATACTCAATATAGCCCGGTTTATCCAAAACAACCAGTTGACCGTTTTCATGAACATCATAGCCGCGCGCAACCATTTCTTTATAATAATCCCCTGCACAAAAATGTTCAACTTCATCTTGTACATAAACTGTTTTTACATGATCTTGTGTTAATAGGTACGCCTTGAATTGTTGTTCAACATCTTTATAATTCCATTGTTTCTCTTTAATTTTTGAAGTATCGAGATAAACATTAAAATTGGAATAATTCAATACCAAATCCACTCCAAATGTTGCAATCGAGAATTCCTTCAAACCGGCTTCAATGGTTTTATAGTCAAGATTGGTAACATTGTATTTTTGATCGTGTAGGAACGCAGCATTTTCTGAACAGGCATGATCAGCAGTAACAAAGACCATATATTGATCCTTTCCAACTATACTATCCAAATAGGAGAGAAAATCGGAAAGGGTTTTGTCCAATCGTAAATAGGTATCTTGTAATTCCATCGTGCGCGGACCCAAAATATGCCCTACATAATCGGTTGACGAAAAGCTAATGGCTAAGAAATCGGTAACCGCATCTTGTCCTAAGTTTTCATTGGCAACGGCTGCTTTCGCAAAATCGGCTAAATAATCATTCCCAAAGGGTGTCGAACGCAAAACACCTGCATCATTTTTCTGGTACATAGCCTTCAAATCGTAGGGAAAAACAGGTTTTTCAACAGCATACAATTTTCCTTCGTAGGGGGAATCATCGGGATCACTTTCATTATATGTAGTTACCGGTTTAAATAAATTCCACCCTTGATTAATGTAATTCATATACCCTTTTTTGGCGTTGAAATCGACAACCCAACCGGGAAGTTTTTCGCCGTAATAATTACTTGAAATAAAGTTACCGGTTTTGCTATACCAAAAGGCCCAATTGGCAAAATGACCCGCTGGTAAAATAGCACCACGGTCTTTTATACTTAACCCAATTACTTTTCCTTTGAAATTAGTACCCAATCGCAACTCATCGGTCATGGTTGTAGCCAATAAATTTTTGGGAGACATGAGTCCTTCCTTGCTCGTATGTTCACCCAATACGGTAACACTACCATCTTCTGTACAATACCGTTCTTTCCCTTTGGTACGACTAAACCACTCGTTGCTTATAATACCGTGAACAGCAGGTGTAGCTCCGGTGTAAATACTAGCATGTCCCGGCGCAGTATACGTTGGCATATAATTAAAATGGGTGTTATGAAACGTAAAACCATTGTTCATAATCCGTTTAAATCCGGTTTCTGAAAAATCGTTTTGAAACCGGTATAAATATTCCATCCGCATTTGATCCACTACAATTCCAACCACCAACTTAGGCCGTTGCTGACTGAATAAATATTGCGATACAATCAATAGAATTAATGCGTATTTTTTCATTTTATAAGAGTGTTGCTTGCTGTTTTGCTAATTCAAATTCTGTAATCACATCGGCAATAATTTGTGCTGCGGGTTTGATATCATCAATCAATCCTGCAATTTGTCCAATTTCCAATTCGCCTTCTTCTAAATCTCCTTCAAACATTCCTTTTTTGGCGCGCGCGCGTCCTAAAAATGCTTTTAAATCTTCTACACTTGGACACTGTCCATATAAGGTTTGCAAATCGTGAAAAAATTTATTTTTGATCAACCGTACGGGCGCTAACTCTTTTAATGTTAACAGTGTATCCCCTTCTTGTGTATTGACCACTGTTTGTTTAAAGTTTGAATGTGCCGAACTCTCTTCCGACGCTACAAAACGACTCCCCATTTGCACTCCATCTGCTCCTAAAACCATCGCAGCCAACATCCCGCGTCCAGTAGCTATTCCTCCTGCAGCAATTAACGGTAAATGGATTTGTTGTCGAACCATAGGAATCAACGTAAGTGTGGTTGTTTCTTCTCTTCCGTTATGCCCACCAGCTTCAAAACCTTCGGCAACTATTGCATCTACACCTGCTTCTTGCGCCTTTAAAGCAAACTTTGAACTACTGACAACGTGAACAACAGTGATGCCTTTTTCTTTCAAAAACGCGGTCCACGTTTTAGGATTTCCGGCAGATGTAAAAACAATTTTTACGCCTTCTTCCACAATTATATTTATGATTTCTTCAATATTGGGATACAACATGGGGACATTAACCCCAAAAGGTTTATTGGTCGCTTTTTTGCATTTTTGGATATGCTCCCGAAGCACTTCAGGGTACATTGACCCAGCGCCTATTAGTCCGAGTCCGCCCGCGTTGCTAACAGCACTCGCTAATTTATAGCCCGAATTCCATATCATACCCCCTTGAATAATTGGATATTGAATGTTAAAAAGTTGGGTGATTTTATTCATATACTTCCGGTTATTTTTTAATGATTTTTCCGGTAATCACGTGATGATTTTGTTTGATTTGATAGCTGTATATTCCGCTAGGAATTGCATCAACAACAACTATATTTTCGTTGGGATGTATTTCGTGTTCCAACACTATTTGCCCCAAAGCATTGACCAATTGAAGCGTTGCCACGGAAGATAGTCCATGAACAGCGAATTGATCGCCTACTGGATTCGGTGCAATTTGGAATTGGGAATCCATAAATGATACTGAATGCAAGGCATTGGCATAGGCCAAATTAAAATCGGGAATTCCATACCCGTATTGATTATTGGGATTGGTAAAACGATCAGCCGACTGTTTCACCAAATCAAGTACCTGTTGATTCGTTAACTGAGGGAAGGCACTCCACAAACAAGCAATAGAACCGGAAAGTATAGGACAAGCCAATGAGGTTCCGCTAACATACGTAAAATTACCTTGTGGATTAGCTACCGCCGATCCGACTCCCAAAGCCATAACATCGGGCTTAATTCGTCCATCAAAGCTAGGACCTATGGAACTAAAGCTGGCGCGAAATTCAGCCGAGTCAACAGCGCCAACAGCCAATGCATGCGTAGCTTCTGCTGGAACACCCACATGAGGCTCCGTTGAATTGCCCGAATTACCGGCACTTACCACAACCAACATTCCCTTGCTAAAGGCAATATTCACGCCTTTAGAGGCAAAAGCACTATCGCCGGTCATGCTTGCATAGGTATAACTGTAATTCAAATTATCGTATTGAAAATAGCCCAAGGAACTGGTAATGATATCAGCACCAAGACGATCAGCCTCTTCAGCAGCTTGAACCCAGTAGCTCTCTTCGACTGGATTTTCTTCAACTACATCTTCTGTAATAAAAAGATAATAAGAAGCACTGGGCGCGGTGCCCACTAACTGTCCTTCTGAATAAGCACCCATTGCAGAAAGCACTAAAGTACCGTGATTGTGTAGACTAAAAATATCCGAACTTTGAGAAACATAATTATAGCCACCTAGCAGGAGATTATTGGTGAACAGCCTTTGAAATGGAGCAGCTGTATTGACGCCTAAAAATCCTGAGTCCAAAACAGCAATCACTTTGCCTGTACCCGTAAAATTTGCTTGATGGAGAACCTGTGTATTGAGCATCTGTATCTGAGTAGTTGCATTGCCGTAATTATAACTCGTTTGAACTTCGTTGGTCTTGTACGTGCTTAATTGATTTAAAGAAGCACTATTCGATTTAGCGTTCAGGGCAGGGTTGGCAAACTCAATATGATGTACAAAAGGTAAGGACAAAAGGGCCTGTATATCTTGAACCGATCCACGAACGTGTATACAATTCATCCATTTTGATTCGGCTTTATAAACAATTCCGTTAGCGTTTATAACTGCATCGCGGTAGGAACTTTCTAGAGGTACATCATTTAAAGTGAGGGGAATATTTTGAGCGATACGCCGGTCTAAAGCACGTTGGGTTAACATCGAAAGCGGATTATTCATATAAAATTGCGCATTCGGCTTATCGGTAAAAAAAATCCGCGCATCTTCTTGAGCAGTAATCCACTGAAATACGAAGAGAAAAACGAAGAAAATATTTCGCATAATTACATTATCCTGATTTTCAAAAGTACAAATAAAAATAGCTACTGCGGTAAACAATTAGGAAGAAATTACCCCCGAACCCAGTAACTCTTGCCCCTTATACCATGCGGCAAATTGTCCCTCTGTAATTGCAGATTGGGGTTGATTAAATTCAATATACAAACCTGATTCAAACTGAAATAGCGTTGCTTTTTGTAAAGGTTGACGGTACCGAATACGAACCTCTACCTCCATTGACTCTCCGTTTTGAAGGCATAAATCTTCTCGAACCCAATGGATTTCGTGGGGTTGTATTTGCAATGCTTTGCGAAATAATCCCGGATGGGAGTGCCCTTGCCCTGTGTAAACGATATTACTTCTCACATCGGTAGCAATGATAAAGAGAGGCTCAACCGTCCCTCCTACATTCAATCCTTTTCGTTGACCTATAGTAAAAAAATGCGCGCCTTGATGGGTTCCAACTTTTTTACCCATTGTTTCCTCATATTGAATTGGGGTTGCCCAAAAACGAAGGGCAGCTTCTTTCGACTCAAAATTAGGCGGAACTTGTTGATAAATTTCGTGTGAAGATGGTATTTCAATAATACCACCCGTTTTGGGTTGCAACTGCTGTTGAAGAAATTCGGGTAAGCGAACTTTACCAATGAAACACAATCCCTGGGAATCTTTTTTCTCTGCGGTTACCAACTCCATTTTTGCTGCAATTTCGCGAACTTGTGGTTTTGTTAACTCACCGATCGGAAATAACGCTTTTGCTAATTGTTCTTGGGATAACTGACAAAGAAAATACGATTGGTCTTTATTTTCATCTACACCTGCCAGCAATTGATGCCATTGAATTCCGTCTTTCTCTAATGTGCCTTTACGGCAATAATGTCCCGTAGCAACATAGTCCGCACCTAATGAAAGTGCGATTTTCATAAAGACATCAAACTTGATTTCTCGGTTGCACAATACATCGGGATTGGGAGTGCGCCCGTTTTCGTATTCGCTAAACATATAGTTAACAATACGTTCTTTGTAGGCCTCACTTAAATCTACGGTTTGAAAAGGAATTCCGAGTTTCTCCGCTACAAGTAATGCATCGTTACT
>Ga0315905_10001381_pt1 | contig 26089 bp, 23 predicted proteins | sample LakEriMetagenome_5_FD_203522 | JGI IMG/M metagenome (GOLD analysis project Ga0315905, IMG submission 203522) | Freshwater fungal communities from buoy surface, Lake Erie, Ohio, United States - Buoy 4 MA121 | ecosystem: Environmental > Aquatic > Freshwater > Lake | place: USA: Lake Erie, Ohio...
CAACTGGAAAAAAGTCAGGGTTTCACCTGGGCGATCGCCGATTATTTGCCCGACTGTACCGAATCCTCTCTATCGCGTTTGCGGGAACGGGTAGCAACGGAAAACTGTGATTTTATCCTCGGCATTGGGGGAGGCAAGGCATTAGATACGGCTAAACTGATTGCCCACCAAACCCACCAGGCGATCGTTACCTTACCGACTTCCGCCGCCACCTGTGCGGGTTGGACAGGACTTTCCAACGTTTACAGCGAAACCGGCGCGTTTCAGTATGACGTGACCCTGGATCGGTGTCCTGATCTATTGATTGTGGATTATGACCTGATTCGCCAAGCGCCCCAACGGTTATTAATTTCGGGCATTGGAGACGCGATCGCCAAATGGTACGAAGCCTCTGTCAGTAGTGGCCAAGCCAGTGATACCCTCACCCTGGCCGCCGTTCAACAAGCACGGGTTTTGCGGGATATTCTCTTACAAAAATCCGCCGAGGCGATCGCCGCTCCGGGCAGTGAAACTTGGCGCGAAGTTGTCGATGCCGCTTTATTGATGGCTGGGGTTGTGGGGGGATTAGGGGGAGCCAATTGTCGTACCGTTGCCGCCCATGCCGTCCACAATGGCTTAACCCAATTACCCCAAGCCCATGACGCTCTGCACGGCGAAAAAGTAGCCTACGGCATTTTGGTACAACTACGGTTAGAGGAATTAGTAACGGGTTCCCAACTTGCCGCCACCGCCCGCCGTCAATTAATCACGTTTTACGATCAAATCGGGTTGCCGAAAACCTTAGAAGCCCTGGGATTAGGCCATATTTCCCTGGAAGACCTACGACAAGTCGCCCAATTTACCTGCTTGCCCCAGTCCGACATTCACCGTTTACTCTTTACCGTCACCCCGGAAATTTTACTCGCGGCGATGGTTTCAACCGTTCTTGAAGGAGAAAACACGAAGCAAGTGGTGGTCACCAAGCAAGCTCTATGAATTCCGTTATACCGATGCAGCCTCCAGTCCTCCAATTCTGAGGGGAACAAAATTAAACCATTGCAGGCGATCGCCAGGCCGATACAATTAGGAGTCTTCCCCTCGTTTCCCGTTGGTATATGAAACTGATTTGCCGTCAAAGTGACCTAAATAACAACCTTTCCCTCGTCAGTCGTGCCGTTTCTTCCCGTCCTCAGCAACCTGTGTTAGGGAACGTTTTGCTCATTGCAGATGACCAAGAAAATTGTCTCCGCTTAACCGCATTTGACCTGAGCCTGGGCATTCAAACCCGTTTTACCGCCGATGTTCAACAAGGGGGCAGCATCACCCTCCCCGCCAAGCTCCTCAATGACATTGTTTCCCGTTTACCCGATGGCGATATCACCCTAGAACTTGATCCCGATGGCGACCTGGGGGGTAGCCTACTCACCACCATTACTTCGGAGTCGGGACGTTTTCAAATTCGGGGACTGAGTGCCGAAGACTTTCCGACCCTACCGACGGTGGAAGGGGTCAAACCGTTAATGTTACCCGTGGCGACCTTGAATGAAGGCCTGCGGGGCGCGTTATTTGCGGCCAGTACCGATGAAACCAAACAGGTGTTAACGGGGGTTCACATCAAAGGCAGTAGCGAGAGTTTAGAATTTGCGGCCACCGACGGCCATCGTTTAGCGGTGGTTGAAGCCCCTACCCAGGTGGAAAATGAGGAGGGGGAAGCGGTGGCGATCGCCAGTGACTTGGCTGATTTTGCCGTCACCATTCCAGCCCGGGCCCTGCGGGAACTAGAGCGCATGGTGGCCAACAATGCCAATACCAACCTAGTGGCGCTAATTGTGGATGATACCCAAGTCATTTTTGAAATTGGCGATCAGCGATTAACCTGCCGCAAACTCGACGGCGCCTATCCCGCCTATCAACAACTGATTCCCCGCCAATTTAGTCGTACTGTCAGTGTGGATCGCAAACGTCTACTGAGCGGTCTGGAACGGGTGTCTGTGCTAGCGGATCAAAAAAATAATTTAGTCAAATTCAGCCTCCAAACGGAATCCAATCAATTACAACTCTCGGTGGAAGCCCAGGATTTGGGTAACGGGCGCGAATCTATGGGGGCAGAAATCATCGGTGAGAGTGCCGAGATTGCCTTCAATATTAAATATTTATTGGATGGCTTAAAGGCTCTACCCAGCAACGACATTCAAATCCACCTCAACGAAGGCAATCAGCCGGTGATCTTTACACCCTTGGGGGGGCTAAAAATGACCTATTTAGTCATGCCTGTCCAAGTGGTGCGCTAACCCCATTACCTGAAAATTGATCGGGAATTGTTGACCAAAACCCCAATTAAACGTGGATTCGGGCTGGGACTATGGCAAAATGTTTGAGGCTTAGCCCGTATTAACCTTTATAGTTGCCCGTAAGCGATTCATGAGTGCTGTTTCCGCCTGTTTTGCTGCCCTGCGTGACCGGGGTGAATGTGCCCTAATCCCATTTTTGACAGCGGGAGACCCCGATTTGGCCACCACGGCCCAAGCATTGCGGGTGCTGGATCAAGCGGGGGCCGATTTAATCGAGTTGGGGGTTCCCTATTCTGATCCGTTAGCCGATGGCCCAGTGATTCAAGCGGCGGCGACTCGTGCATTGCAAAAGGGGGTCAAACTCGATGATGTGTTGACTTTGGTGCGGGAGGTTCAGGGGGAAATCAAAGCGCCGATTATTTTATTTACCTATTACAACCCGATTTTTTACCAAGGGGTTGAGGTCTTTCTCGATAAGCTTAAAGTGGCGGGGGTGAAGGGATTAGTGGTTCCCGATTTACCGTTGGAAGAGTCGGATACCTTGCTAAAAGCCGCCGCCGATCGCCAATTAGAATTAATTTTGTTAGTTGCCCCCACCAGTTCCCCCGAACGGATTGAGGCGATTGCCAAACAGTCCCAGGGCTTTATTTATCTCGTCAGTGTGACGGGAGTGACGGGGGTACGAACCCAAGTGGGCAACCGAGTCGAAGAATTGTTAGGCCGCATTCGTCAAGTCAGCGATAAACCGATTGGGGTCGGCTTTGGCATTTCCCAGCCCGAACAAGCCCAGCAAGTCAAAGCCTGGGGAGCTGATGCGGTGATTGTGGGCAGTGCCATGGTTAAACGCCTCGCGGAACAAGCCCCAGCGGAAGGACTACAATCGATTGAAACCTTTTGTCGTGAGTTAAAAGCGGCAATTCGCTAAAATTGGCGCAGAAAAAAAAACCTAATTCCCCCTTAAGTCAGGAGATCCACCAATGTCCGTCGGTTTACCCGAATTTGTTGACAATCCCGAAAACCGTTGCCCGGTGATTTTGTTGGTGGATACCTCCCGTTCCATGACCGGCGCTCCGTTGCAGGAGTTACAGCGGGGGCTGGAGGTGTTTAAAGCCGAAATAGAAAAGGATGCCCAAGCCTCGTTAAGTGTGGAAGTGGCGATTATTGCCTTCGGGCGATCGGTCAGTTTAGTCCAAGATTTCACCACGATAGATGATTTCACCCCGCCCCCGTTGCAAGCGGATGGATTAACGCCCATGGGGGAAGCCATTGAGAACGCCTTGGATTTACTCGATCGCCGCAAAGCCACCTACCGAGCCAATGGAGTGCAATATTACAGACCTTGGATTTTTTTAATTACCGATGGTGCGCCTACGGATCAATGGCAACAGGCCGCAGAACGGCTTCACCAAGCGGAACATGATAATAAATTGTTATTTTTTACGGTTGGTGTCGAAGGAGCCGATTTTGAAACCTTAAAGCAAATTGCGCCCCCCCAGCGTCCCCCTGTCTTGTTGAATGGCCTCGATTTCAGTTCCCTGTTTGTCTGGCTTAGTAGTTCCATGCGGCGGGTATCCCATAATAAAGTCGGTGACGTGATTGCCCTGCCCCCGGTGGGTTGGGGACAAATTAGTACTTAACACCATGGCTGTGAATCAACCTACCCCGGCAATATCGGTAAATCCCTGGAAGGCGATCGCCAGATCCGTGATTGGTGTGAGTCATCAGCAACATCAGCAACCCTGCCAAGATGCCAGTGATTATCGTCAGCTTGATCAGGGCATTCTCCTAGGGGCGATCGCCGATGGGGCCGGCAGTGCGAGTCAAGCGGAATTAGGGGCGAAATTAGTCGTGCAAAGTAGCCTGGATTTTCTCCAACGTTGGCACGAATTTGCGCTGCGTCGGGGAGAGCAACAGTGGGTCGAAAAATTAGATCAGAACAAAACTCAACGATTTTTTGAACATTTGCTGCAACGTTTACAGCATGATCTCCGCCAACGGGCCAACAGCCTGGGCTGTGATGTTTCTGCCCTAGCCTCGACTTTATTGGTATTCATCGCCCATCCCCAAGGTTTGATTGCCATGCAATTGGGAGACGGGTTTTTAGTCATTCGTCGCGGTGACGACCCGTATCAAATTTTATTTACACCGGATAAGGGGGAATTTGCCAACGAAACCGTATTCCTGACCTCAAACAATGCCAGTCAATATTTACAGGTTTACCACAGCCCAGACCCTATTACTTTTATTTGTGCTGCCACCGATGGTTTAGAAAAAGTTGCCATTCAACAACGGGATTGGAGTGCTTTTCCACCCTTTTTTCAACCCTTAGAAATTTATCTGCAAGCAACCCCCAACCCAGAACAGGAACCCGACTATTTAGACAATTTTTTAAACTCCGATCGCCTCAATCAACGCACCCAGGACGATAAAACTTTGTTATTAGCCTATTACCCTAGTCCAGGAGCAGAGGCTTAAATCTTGAGCCAATCAAAAATCGTGGCGGCCGTAATTTGCCAGTCCTGAAGGCCCTCCATAACAGTTAATAATTCTTGGGGGTCGGTATCGGCAAAATAAACTTGGGGCAAGCCCGCCGTAAACACCGTAACGGATTTAGACCCCGGATCAATTAACCAGCCCAATTCCGTGCCAGCCCTTAAACAAAAAATAATCTTTTCCATCAGTAACGTCACTGACTGATCCGGGGACAAAATTTCAATGATCCAATCTGGCGTTTGATTAAACTGATTAGCAATTTCCCCGTCCCCATCTATCGGTAAATTTGGCCAGCGAATCACCGCAATATCCGGCACAATGGAGCGATCGCCAAAGGTGCAACGGAGTTCGGTCAAAGCGAGGGCAATTTTCTTGTCTTCAGTGAATTGATCGATTGTTCTGGCTAAACGACTTTGAATCCGACTGTGTTTTCCTTTTGGCATTGGTTTTTGGGTAATAATCCCCCGGTCATATTCCTGGGCGGGCTTGGTTTCCGGCAGGGCTAAAAATGAGTCTAGGGAAAGGGTAGGGGCTTGGGCAGTGGCGACGACCATTGTATTTACTCCAGGGCAGGCTATTTTTCTAGGTTAGCCAAGGATTATATTTTATGCTTATTGACAGCCAACTTTCAGTTTTAGGTATTATCAAAAATTTATGGCATTTACTATTAATATCCAATCCCCTACACGCAACCAAATATTTACCGATATTCAAGCTTTAATTTTTGATAAAGACGGTACGTTAGAAAATTCCAAAGTCTATTTAGAAAACCTAACGATTGAGCGATTGCGCTTACTCGAAGAAATTGCAGCAGGAATTAGTCAACCCTTAGCTAGGGCGTTTGGCTTTGATGGGCAACGTTTAAATGGAACAGGATTAATGGGGGTGGGCAGCCGTCAGGAGACTTTAATCGCCTCGGCGGCCTATGTTGCGGAACGGGGTCATAGTTGGTTTGACGCTTTAACCCTCAGCCATCACTGTTTTGACCAAGCTGATCGCCAAGTGATACCCAATGCCCAAACCTGTCCGATGTTTCCAGGGGTGGGGGAACAGCTACAAATTTGGTCACAACGAGGGGTAAAAATTGCCATTCTGTCGGCGGCCCGGCAATGGAGCGTGGAACGGTTTATCGCGGATCACCAATTGGAGTCATGGGTGGAGTTCGGGTTGGGATCGGATCAAGGCTTAAGTAAACCCGATCCGGCTTTGTATCAATTAGCCTGCCAAAAATTAGGGGTCGATCCCCAGCAAACCCTGATGATTGGGGATGCCCAGGGAGATATTACGATGGCTAAACGGGCGGGGGCAAAGGGGGCGATCGCCATTGGTTGGCCGGGTTATCAGTCCGTACAACTCAAACAAGCAGACTGCACCATTGAGGCGATCGAGCAAATTCAAATAGTGGGCTAAAGGCGAGGCCATTGACCCAAGACCTAATGGTTGATTGATTTAAAACCGTATCAAAGGCTACACTATAGGGACGTTTTTTTATTTTTTGATAAATTTCTAAGGGTGAGTGGTGAATGGCAAGGCAAGTAATTCGCTCCCTAGCAATCATTGGTGGGGTGCATGGTAACGAGCGCACGGGGGTTGAAGTGGTGCGCCAATGGCAACAACAGAATTTTTCCTCCCCGTTTCCGAGCTTGAATTGTCATTATTTTTTGGCCAATCCGAGGGCGATCGCCGCCAACCAACGCTACATCGACCGGGATTTGAATCGCTGTTTTCGTCAACGGGATTTACAAAATACGACCTTGGCCGGCTATGAATATGAACGGGCGCGGGAGTTAGCGAAACAAATTGCCGCCGCCGAGATTGATTTGATCATTGATCTCCACACCACCACCGCCGATATGGGCACGACCTTGATTTTGAATCAGTCCGATCCGCTGTTACTCAAGCTCGCCGCTTATTTAAGTCAGTCCGACCCCACTATCCGAGTGCTGCAATATGGTCCCCAAGCCGATTTGCCCTATATTCGGGGATTGTGCAAATTGGGCTTAACCATCGAATTTGGCCCCGTTCCTCAAGGAATTAATGACCCCACGGCGATCGCCAAAACCCAGCGAACCTTGATCAAAATCTTGAATTATTTACAAGCCTTAACCTCAGGCAACTTCCCCCAGATCGATAACTGTACGATTTATCAACAAATTGAAACCGTCGATTATCCCAGGGATGAAACAGGGCAAATTATCGCTGAGATTTCTCCCCAAATTAAGGATTACCAAGCCATACAACCTGGTACACCGCTATTTACCAACCGTCGTGGCAAAATTACTTCCTACCACGGGCGATCGACCGTTTACCCTGTTTTTATCGGGGAAGCTGCCTACATCGAAAAAGGCATTGCCATGGCCCTAACCCAACGCAAAATCATTGCTATTTAATTGTTGATTAACCTCTTGTTCAAAAATCAGTTCGTAGTTTTTAATGCCTCATTGAGTTGTTCTGGGGTAAGGGAACGAATTAAATGCATCGGCAAGGGATCACGACTCATTTTGGCGATCGCCCCATCGGTCAAATACGGTGCAAATTGAGATTGTTGGTTTAGGTAAAGATTAAAAAATGCCAAACTAATGGCCCTGATGTAATTGTAAGCAAGCTCTTGGTCATCACCCACGATCGCCTTTGGCAATTGATCAGTCCCCTCGGCAAAGGATAAATGGGTGGAATTTTTGACTAACAGCAAATATTTGTCGTCCTGATCCAGGGCAGAAAACGGCATAATTTGTTCCGGCAACGGTGGCGCAAAAATGTCTGCACTCCCCGCAATCAACATCATTGGCACATCAACTTGATTAATCCCTGAATCGCCAAAAGCCGGATTAGTCACAGGATTAATGGCAATCACCGCCTTAATTCTCTCATCTTCAAGTTCTGATACCGGTGGCGCATTATCCACCCCTTGGCATTGCCAGAGTAAAGCGGGATTCAAATTAATATTATCCGGCTCATTTAACGCAGCACATTGTTTTAATACCGCAGGCCATTGCACTGTAGCCCCCGCTGTAGCCGTAGCCGTATATTCCCCCAAAGAATGGCCTAAAATTCCGGCATTATTGGTATCAAATTTTCCCTGCCATTGAGGATCACCGTTTGCTTTTTTAGCTAATGTATCCAATACCAACGTCACATCTTTCGGCTGATTCATCCAGGCATTAGGATTAGGAAACGTATCTAATCCCTGGAGAGCGTCCTTCATTCTTTCCGCATTACTTTCTGGAAAATCAATGCCCGCCGTCGCAAAACCATAGGACGCTAAATGTTCAGCAATATACTGAAAAGCTTGAAAATCCGAATTTAAACCCGGGGAAATAATCACTAAAGGCGCTGGTTTCGTCACAGTATTCGGCAGATAAACAAAAACCGTTAATGATTCTTGATCATTGGGACGGGAAATCGTCAGGGTTTCTGATGCCCAAGTTTGCTTACCGGGTTTATCTAATATTGATAAATCGACTGTTGTTTCAGGAGATGGGCTGTTAGTTTTTTGTTGATCTAACCACCTGAACACACGATCAGTGGCTTGGTATAAATTATCAGCTTCATTAAGGGTATTACGAAACGTGTCAATGTTAAGTACTAAATCAGACACACCGTAATTGTTAATAACGTCAATAATTTTAAAACCATCGGGATTTTCCGCCGCCTCAATCATGGCTCCCCGCAAAAATGGTTGGCTTTGATCTGGGGGAGCATTGATCATCGTGCTTAATTCTTTAACCACTTCTTTACCAAAGCTGGTGTTAAGAAATTCAAACATCTCCACCGAATTCAGGGGAAAGGCTTGATTGAGCAAACCCCGAAATTTGGCTAGTTCTTCTGCCGTTAAATGCTTGGTATAAAAGTCAAGATCCGGGGTTATGGTTCCCGTTTTCGCAAAGGTTTCTAAGCTATTGACAGAAACAGAAAAATCCCCTAAAGGACCCAGGGAAAAGACCACATTATTCGCAGCAAAAGCAGGTTCATAGGGTTGACCACAGGCCAAGCTGAATACCGTGGCAGCCAAGGTAAATCGTTGGAATTTGATCATAAAAATTGCTAACAATATAAATATAAACTCAGAAAAAATCACCAAAAATGTCGGATTTTAGTCGTCAGTTTAGACAGATCAATGTGAAATCTTTCTCCCCAATCTTGATCTCGATTAAAGGGAAACGACTTAACCTCTGATTCTAGAGGGTAAATAAATTTTTCAAATGAGGGTTGACGTTTTTTTTGAATAGTAAACCGAAAGCTCATTCGTTGCAAAAGATTAAGACCCTACTCACACAAACCATTGTTCCATTACCTGGGCAAAATCTGCTAACTGTTGGCAGTAATACTGTAGTCGTTTTTGATAATGGTGTTGCCGATCGCCGGAGCGGGCCATTTGCCAAAAGGAAAATTCTGTCATCAACAATCGTAATGTCCGCCGTAACTCGGTTCTGACACTTAACCACGGGGATTGATGGGGCTGGGGAATGACTTCCAACGGTAACGTTAATAGGTGTGTTTGAATAATTTGTTCTAGTTGCTGGATGTGATCCGCCACAACCTGGCGATCAAGGGTTGATGAGCTAAGCGCAGTTTGACAAGTAAATACCAGTTGACGAAATTCTTTAAGGCGATCGGGAAAGTCAAACAGTAGTGTAGATGACATTAACTCAACAAAAAAACTAACACAGGGAACATTAAGGTTAAAATACCGTTAAGACGCCCCCAAATGTTGACTCGTTAGGGTGACAAAACACTGCATTGGTAAGGCAACGGGAACTGTCTCCTCTGAAAACAATGGCGTAAAACCTGGTTGATCGGGATTAAGTCTTTATTCCCCCAATCCGAAAATCTCTGCTAAAAGATAAAGATACGGTTTTAGCATGGGACTAAGATCACTCCGACTCTAACAAAAAAGGTGCCTTGAGTCCTTTGGTTTTCCCGACTTTCCGATTCGTTCATTATTTTAATGCCAATAATGCTAACGAGTGATGTTTCCTCCCTCCCCCAGAGGGCATACTGATTCTTTTCCTTTGTTCTTCGCGCCTTATCCCCATGAACGCCCTCGCCACCCTGCCCCCGATCGCCGTTAATACAACCCTCCCCCAAGATATTGAGGTACCGCAATGGCTAGCGGACTGTTTGCAAAGTTGGCAAGTGTCCCCAGAGGAAGCAGAAAATAAGGGTTCCTGTCTAATCTGTCGAGCGTTCTCCTTTGCCTACGATCTCCATGCCGGACAACGCCGAAAATCGGGGGAACCCTACATCGCCCATCCCGTCGCGGTGGCAGGTTTGCTGCGGGACTTGGGCGGGGACGAAGCGATGATTGCGGCGGGATTCTTGCATGACGTGGTCGAAGATACGGACGTTACCATCGCGCAGATTCAAGAATTGTTTGGGGAAGAAACCGCCAATTTAGTGGAAGGGGTCACGAAGTTATCAAAATTTAATTTTTCCAGCACCACCGAGCACCAAGCAGAAAACTTTCGGCGGATGTTCTTGGCCATGGCCGAAGATATCCGGGTAATTGTGGTCAAACTCGCCGATCGCCTCCACAATATGCGAACCCTGGATGCGTTGAAACCCGAAAAACAACGGCGTATTGCCCGCGAAACCCGAGATATTTTTGCCCCTTTAGCCAATCGTTTAGGAATTTGGCGCTTTAAGTGGGAATTAGAAGACTTATCGTTTAAATACCTCGAACCCGAATCCTATCGAAAAATTCAATCCCTTGTGGCCGAAAAACGCGGCGATCGAGAATCCCGCTTAGAAACCGTCAAGGAAATGTTGCGCTTTCGGTTACAAGACGAAGGCATCGAAAAATTTGAATTACAGGGACGTCCCAAGCACTTATATGGCATCTACTACAAAATGATGTCCCAAGGTAAAGCCTTTGAAGAAATCTATGACATTGCCGCCCTCCGCATCATCGTCAAAGAAAAAGGCGAATGTTACCGTGCTTTGTCAGTGGTTCATGACGTGTTTAAACCTATCCCTGGCCGTTTCAAAGACTACATTGGTTTGCCCAAACCGAACCGTTACCAATCCCTCCACACCACCGTTCTAGGCTTAACCAGTCGTCCCCTCGAAATTCAAATCCGCACCGAAGAAATGCACCATGTTGCCGAATATGGGATCGCAGCCCACTGGAAATATAAGGAAACGGGGGGATCGGAAAATACAACCCTCAATTCCACCGACGAAAAAATGACCTGGTTGCGGCAATTATTAGACTGGCAGAGTGACTTAAAAGATGCCCAGGAATATGTTGAAAACCTTAAGCAAAATCTGTTTGATGATGATGTCTATGTCTTTACGCCCTTGGGAGATGTCATTTCCCTAGCGCGGGGAGCAACCCCTGTGGACTTTGCCTACCGTATCCATACCGAGGTGGGTCATCACATGAAAGGGGCCCGCATTAATGGTCAATGGTTAGGGGTAGATACTCGCTTAAAAACGGGTGACATTGTGGAAATCGTGACCCAAAAAAATTCCCATCCCAGTTTGGATTGGTTGAATTTTGTGGTTACCCCCAGCGCCCGCCATCGCATTCGTCAGTGGTTTAAGCGGTCACGACGGGATGAAAATGTGCTGCGGGGTCGGGAATTGTTAGAAAAAGAGTTGGGCAAAACCGGGCTAGAGGCCTTGTTAAAGTCTGACCCGATGCAGAAGGCGGCGGAACGCTGTAACTATCAAAATGTGGAAGATTTACTGGCGGGATTAGGCTATGGGGAAATCACGTCTAATTTGGTGGTCAATCGGTTACGGGAAAATAATGTTAAAAATCAGCAAAGCCAACAACAGGAAGTAACCTTATCCGGCTCTCCTCAAATCCAGCCGACCCCGGCCCCAACTGGCAAAAATAATGCCCCGATCGCCGGCATAGAAGGGTTGCTTTATCACATTGCGGGTTGCTGTCATCCCTTGCCAGGGGAAGCGATTATGGGGGTAGTGACGCGGGGGGCAAAGGGCATTTCGATCCATCGTCAAGGCTGTCACAATTTAGAGCAGATGGACGGCGATCGCCTCATTCCGGTGCGCTGGAATCCCAACAACACTGGTCAACAAACCTATCCTGTCGATATTGTCATTGAAGCGATTGATCGGGTGGGGGTTCTGAAAGATATTTTGTCCCGCCTGAGCGATAACCAGATCAACGTGCGTAATGCTGATGTCAAAACCAGCTTGGGTCATCCCGCTTTAATTAGCCTCAAAATTGATATCCGTGACCATGCACAATTGTTGAATATCATTGCCAAAATCAAAAATATGGCCGATGTGATGGAATTACGACGGGTGATTAGCGGCTAAAAACCATGGCGACATCGAGACGGGTCACGAAAACCTAGACAGGTTGGAGTTGGCCGGTCTTGCGTTTTCTACGATTAGCTTTTGGGGGTTCCCCTTGGCAGTATTTGACGAGGTTGGCTAATTCTTCTAATTGGGCGATCGCCTCGGCCCCTTCTAATTTCATTAATTCCCGGTCATCGCGCATTTCCGTCCAGGTGATGCCGTAGTCGGACACCAAAAAGCGAATCAAATGGTTTTCCCCCAGACTGACCATAAATGAGGCGCTGTTGAGTTGATCGCCACAGGTGTAGCAGGAAGCAATGTAGCCACGGGTTTCTAGAACCGTCGCCAAAGCCCGTAGACTCATGACTAAATCCTTGACGAAATCACGGTGTTGTTGAGCAAGTCTAATAAACACATTTCCTCCGAAAATAAGCGGGCTTTTAAAATCTTAATACTTTTTTAAGATTTTCAGGGATTCTTGTCTTGAAAAGTTGATGATGTCGGGATGGGAGGGGAGTTCTTCCTCAAAAATCAATACCCAAACCCTTGGCCGAATGAGAATTAAGATCCTTGGCAGTCAAAGGAACATCAGGCAATCCTCCGCAATCTTAACGCGATCAGATTTAATTGGGGCGGTCTGTATCATCTCTTAACTCTGACAAAACCTGATTCTGGGAGCAAGGCTTAGAGGCGATCGCCGGAAGGATTTAGCCCCAACGATTTATCGGTGATTTATCCCTATCCTTAAACAGTTTCAACAAAAAGCTTGACAAATCTCGATAGTCACTTATACTTACTACAGGTGTGAGGAAATTAAAAAAAGCATCTGGAGTCGAAACAAGGAAAGACGCCCAGGTGCTTTTTTATTGACAGTTTGATTTTGGGACGACACAACACAAAGTTTTTATGAAGAAATGGTGGTGGTTCGGGGGATGGCTAGCGATCGCCGCTGTAGGCGTGGTTCTTTTTTCTTTTTTACTCAGTCCCGATCCCACCGTTAAAACCGTTAAGCAATCTGATTATGAAATTAGTGAGACGTTGGCGGCTAACCAGCTTGATTATTACCCCCTCGTCCAACCGATTGATCCACAATATTATCGACCCTTGGGTAATTGGCTAGGACGCTTGATTTTACCCAACGTGACAGAAACCGCAACGCAGCCCGGTGATTGGGTCTGGCTAGAACTCTATCAAGCCCCCTCGGAGCAACAGGGATTAGTCGGTCAAAAAGTACGTTTAACTTGGCAAGCTAATCCTGAACTAGCCCGATATTTAAAATTAGTCATGACGGATGTAACTTTTTCGGCCGCAGCAGACAAAAGCATAGCCCAAGGAAATCTGTTGCCAACCCGTTTAAATGGCTGGAAACAGGTGGGGCCATTACAATCCTTGGCGGGGGCGAGGCCGATTGATGATGTAACGGTGCGCTTTGAGGAAGCTAACATTGCGATCCCCGCTGGCAATCAGCCAGAATTGCGCTTAACTGCCATGCCTGAGATGGTGACAGGTCGCTATCAAGCCTTGGTAAAAATCCTTGGCCCTGATCCTATGGCCAAAGGAAAAGATATTCCCCGGGATTGTCCCGGCGGTTCCCCCTGTCCCAGCGAGTTAACCCAGGTTCAGCATTACAATCTCCGCAGTCGTCAATTTGACGGCCTTAAGGAAACAGTCAGGATTCCCCAACAACCCCGTTTAAATGGCGATCGCTTTATGTCTACTCCCCGCGGCCTGAGTCAATCTCCCGTAGGGGAAGCGGGCTGGTATTTATACGGGGCGATTGGTAAAGACGGTCTATTTACAGTACAGTCCCTCAAACCCCGTTCTTTATTTCAATTGGAGGCCATGGAATCGGTCTTTGGGGAAAGTCAGGGAGGGTATTATATTTGGACGCAAAATTGGCAGAAAACCCCCCAACGGAAAAATACGGCCCAACGGGTTTTGGTTGATCCCCATAGTGATTCCCCGGCGGTGGCCCTTAACCAATGGCAGGAAGGCGATCGCCTATTGGGGATGCATTTATTTGGGGGCATTGGCGGCGAGAAAGGGGAAAAAGTGGTTTTGGGTACGGTAACAGGGCATTTTTCCTTTAGTTTGCCGACGGTAATTCGTGATCCCTTTACCCAGGAATTGCAATGGGACATTCCTTACTATCAGGTGTATGCCCAAAATCCCCAAGGTATTTTATCGGGCTCCCAAACCTGGGAAAACTATGCCGGCAATTTACGGCGGGGTTGGGTACAGTCTCGACCGCTATCCGATGTGATGATCAAGCTGGATGTGCTCGAGGATTACAATTTTGGCGGCGTTATTATCTCTCCCCTTAACGAACTAGCACAGCAGTTACAAATTATGATGGCTCGCTACCGAACGGGGGATGGTACGGGCAATGCGGCCGTTACACCAGCGGCCTCCTGTGTGCAGGATTCTAACCAAGCCCTTTATATCGCCATTGAACGATTAAAACATCAGGTAGAAACGAATCAAACAATTGCGGCTTGGTTAATGGAGCATCCCAATGATCCCGATGTTCAACGTTTTCAACGCTTAGGGCACCTCGGCGATCGCCTATTACAAGCCCTCAAACCCAGGGGAGTTGAACGACAAGACTGGCAAAATAACGCCAAAACCCTCTCTGGGGTAATCGCCAAACCCACCTATCCCTTTATCCAAGAAGACACCTTAGCCAATGGACTCTTAACCTGGCAATCCATGTTACCCAGGGCTAGCCATGACATTCTCAGTCGAATTTTCCTCGCTCAAGGAGCCAAGCTTTGGTTTCTGCGCCCCAATCAAGTCGGCGGCGAAATACCCGAAATTCTGCCGTTAGCCCCTACCAGTTTATTTGGGGAAGTACCGATCATTTCCGCTACGGCCCGTAAATTACTCGGCTCCATTGTCTTATTACCAAAGTCAAAGGACTGGATGATTTTTTGGACTTGCCTAGGGATTTATGGGGCGATCGCCATTCCGGTGGGTTTTAAAGGGGGTTTACTAAAATGGCAACCCTGGCAAAAATCCCCTCTGGCTTGGTTCAAATTAACCCTGTTGTTATTTTTTACCCCCGCCTTGTGGGAGGAAATCTTCTTTCGGGTGTTATTGCTGCCCTACCCCACCGAATTCAATTCACTTTGGCCAACCCTAGGCACCATGGCGTTCAGTTTGATCCTGTTTGTGGCGTACCATCCCGTCAATGCTTGGTTATTTTATAAAGCTGGACGCCCCTTATTTTTTCAACCTGTTTTTCTAGCCTTGGCAGCATTACTCGGTTTTGGCGCCACTGGCCTGTATTGGCTCACCGGCTCCCTTTGGTTAATTACCCTCTTTCACTGGGCGATCGTGGTGATGTGGTGTTTGCTATTCGGAGGTCACGCCAAACTCACTCCCCCAAAACCCAAATTGTCCGCTTAAATCTTTCCTCCCTTCCCCAAAACTAAAAAGTACGGTAACCTCTCTCATCCCAGGAGAAACACAACAGAGTGGGTTTGCTATCCTGAACAAAGATCGTAAATATAACCCCTTCCCCCACTCCGTTGGAAAAATCTTATGGACACAAATGATTGGCTTAAGCAACTTTTGATGGTAGGCATCGGTACTACCACCCTCGTCGCCGAAAAATTAGGGGAAGTCAGTGACCAATGGGTTAAGGATGGTACCATTAATGCCGATCAAGCCACCGCTTTTGTGGATGATCTGATGAACCAAATCAAAAGTGAGCAGGGTCAAATTGAAGCCAACCTAGAACGACAACTCCGCAATATGTTGCAGGATTTAGGGGTTCCCCGTCAGTCAGAAATGGATGAATTGCGGGGACGGATCGATCGCCTCGAAAGACAAATTCGGGATTTAGAAAACCAACGCTGGCGATAAGCCGTGGGATAATCGAGCCAACGCTGATTTTTGACGTTATTTTATGAAACTTTTGACCGCCATGCGCGATGTTTTAATTAGCCTCGGTATTGTCTGCTTTTTCGGACTGATTTTAGTATTAATATCCCTTTTTGGTAAACCGTCCCAAACCGTTGCCTTAGCCGACGATCAACCGAACAATGTACTCGCCCAAACGATAACCCCCTCCGACTCGACATCAACCTTAATTGCCCAAGCCTCTGATCTAAAATTACCGGAGCAAGCCCCTAATTTACCTAAATTCCCTGAGAAAGCCCCTATGACCGCTGAAAATCTGGTTACGACCCCATCTGGTTTGCAATACATTGACGAAGTAGTCGGTGATGGCCCCAGCCCCGAAAAAGGCCAAAAAGTCGTTGTTCACTACACGGGCAAACTGACAAATGGCACAAAATTTGACAGCTCCTTGGATCGCAATCAACCGTTCAGCTTCAAAATTGGTGTCGGTCAAGTGATTAAAGGCTGGGATGAAGGGGTTGCGACGATGAAAGTTGGTGGCAAACGCAAATTAATTATTCCGGCAGACTTAGCCTATGGCTCGCGGGGCGCAGGGGGTGTTATTCCTCCCAATGCAGTTTTAGAATTTGATGTGGAGTTGTTAGATATTAAGTAAAAATATCTTAACCCCAAACAATTACATAAAATCAACCCAAATCCTCCTTGACGCTAAGGCGATTCTAGGGGGATTTATTTTTAACTCAAATATGGATTCAAATAAAGGCGCTGTTTTATCAACCAGAAACTTAAGAGATTGAGTTTATGGCGCGGTATTTCAGAGGATGTCTGAAAAGTCCAAAAATAACGTTCTCTCAAATCGTCATCGTCACGTCCATATTCTATTGGCAAATAAACGACCGATCACCTTCTCAATGGGGGGGTCATTAACACTAAGATCCAACACGGGCAATTCAGCTAGTATTTTGGCGATCGCCGTTGTTAGAGCCTCTCTTTGTACCAAAAATCTCACTTCCTGTCCATCCACTGCCTCTAACTCCCCATAAACTTTTAATCGCTCAGGCTCAACCCCCTCCGATAACTCAATCGTCACCTCCCGATAAGGCGCGAAGCGTTCCACCAAGGTTTCCAAATTACCGTCATACATCAACTCCCCTTGATGAATCAGCAAAACCCGCTCACATAACGCCGTAATGTCCGCCATATAATGGCTAGTCAGTAAAATTGTTGCTTGATAGCGTTGGTTGTATTCCCACAAAAATTGTCTTACCGCCACTTGGGCATTAACATCCAGACCCAACGTCGGTTCATCCAAAAATAACACCGTCGGATGGTGGAGCAATGCCGCCAATAATTCTGCCTTCATCCGTTGCCCCAGGGATAATTTACGCACAGGTTGTTTAAGTTCCACCGTGAGGGAAAGCATTTCGCTCAACTCCCCCAAACGTTGCTGGAAAATTTTCTCCTCAATTTCATAAATTGCCGCATTAATCCGCAGGGAATCCAAGGTTGGTAAATCCCAAATTAATTGTTGCTTTTGTCCCATCACCAAGCTCATTTGCCGCAAAAATGCAGACTCCCGCCGAAAGGGGTCAAAACCTGCCACCCTCACTAACCCACTGGATGGTTTAATTAACCCTGTTAACATTTTGAGTGTTGTGGTTTTACCGGCCCCATTGGCCCCCAAAAATCCCACCATAGCCCCGGTCGGAATTGTAAAAGAGACATCCTGAACCGCTTTGACTTCTCGATAGCGCCGTTGCCAAAAATGTTGTATGGTTCCTTTCAACCCAGGAGACTTAATTGCCACCGGGTACACTTTGCCCAAATGTTCCACCTGAATGACCACAGATGCCATGACAGATCTTTCCTTTTGCGTTATTTTTACTTTTGACATGTTTAATTCTAATTAATTGTGAAGAAGGGAGTAAATGAAAAATAAACCGATAGTCTCTGTGCTAATGCCTGTGTATAATGCAGAAAGGTTTCTATTGGCAGCAATTAATAGTATCCTAAATCAAACTTTTAAGGATTTTGAATTCATTATTATTGATGATGGATCTACTGATAGGAGTCTAGACATTATCGGAAAATTTAAAGATGAGAGAATCCATGTTATTTCTTTAGGCAACAATAACGGAATTACTGCCGTTCTTAACCTAGGATTAAACCATGTCCGGGGAGATTACGTCGCCAGAATGGATGCGGATGATATTGCGTTACCAGACAGATTGGCTAAACAGGTAGAGTTTCTTGATACCCATGCCGATAATGTCGCCGTCGGCTCCCGGGTACTTTTGATTGATCCCGATGGATGGCCGATTCGCCCTTTTTCTGAGCACACCAGTCACCAAGCCATTGACCAAGCCCATTTATGCGGTGAGGGAGGATCAGCAATTTGTCATCCGTCTGTCCTCATGAGAACTCAGGCGGTCAAACAGATTGATGGCTATCGAACAAAATTCAGATCAGCTCAAGATATTGACTTATTTTTGCGTTTGGCAGAGATTGGTCTGTTGGCTAACTTGCCAGAAATTTTCCTTAAATATCGGATGCATCCCAAAAGCATCGGTCATTCTAGAAATATTGAACAAAAACAGTCTGTCAGGTTGGCGATCGCCGAAGCTTATGAACGCAGAGGAATCCCATTGCCCATGAACGACCCACTCAAACAAGGCGTTTCCTTATCTGTTAGTCAAATGCACTGCAAGTGGGCGTGGTGGGCATTGGAAGCGGGGAACCTAGCTACAGCAAGGAAGAATGCCCTCTGGGCACTAAGCAAAAACCCGATATCGATGGAAAATTGGAAAGTAATGGCCTGCACTCTGCGAGGCTATTGAACAGGATTGAAAAAAAATCAATTTGCTCCATCAAATTTAGTCCTATTCTCCTAAAAGTTCTAAGTCAGTAAAGGTAAAGTCAGTCGTTGTGGTCTCACCACCCGGATTAATGGCTTCCACCGTTTGTTGGCTGGGTAAATAATAGCCCTCTAATTCGGTGTAGGTTTCTTGAAAATTGCGTTTACCTTTTAATTCATTGTTTTTGGGATTACGGAAAATGGCATGATATTTGACCGAAATATAACCTTTGCCGGTGTCTAAACTTTCTTCGGTGTTAATGGTGAACGCCATGGGCCCCATGACACGGCTCACTTGGCAAATTTCCGTACCCCGAATTTTATAATTAGACCCCATCGCATCCCCTTTGACTTCGATTTCTATGGCGCCGGTTGGGTCAGTTTCCCCAAAGCTAAATTGGTTTTTACCGTGGGATTTTTCAAAGTTGCCCTGCTTGCGGTGGGTGACAATGTCGCGCAGTTGGTTGTAGACGCTCTCCTTAACGGTTTCATCTTCAAAGCCGGTTACCTCGACGCTGTAGTCTGCTTTTACTTCAACGTCTCCTTGATAGCGTTCATCCCCTTGGGCAATGGTAAGGTGAGCGCGGTAACCGGGAAAATTTTCGTCCCAGGTGTAGCGGTTTTCGTAGGCAGCCTGGAAGGCATCTTGGGCGGTAATGGTAGCAGTCATAGATCTAATCCGTCAATATTGAGTGTTCAGATTAGGGATTAACCCTGTTTTGTTTAGCATTACACAATGGCTGGCTTTTTTCCTGGGTTTAAGCGAGGCCTAATTTAGCCAATACAGGTTTGGTACTGACCACATGGCGATCGAGTCCTAAGTCGTCGGGATCAATGTCCATCGCTAGGCCGACCAATTGGGGCAAATGTAGAATGGGTAACTTTAAATCGGTTCCTAATACCTTGGCTACTTCCGGTTGACGGGAATCCAACTGTAAATGACACAACGGACAAGGGGTGACTAAACAATCTGCTCCGGCGGCGATCGCCGTTTGTAAATGTTTGCCCGCTAGTTGGAAAGATTGGGGCGTCGCATAGCTAGAAATGGGCCAACCACAACATTGGGTACGACCGTCGTAATAAATCGGATTGGCTCCGACAGTACTAAATAAATTTTCTAAGGAATGGGGATCTAAGGGATTGGCTTCCGGCAAATTCTCCTGGGCCCGCAATAAATAACAGCCATAAAAGGCCGCACAGTTTAACCCCGCTAATTTTTGCCGTACCAGTTTCGCCAAGGTTTCTAGCCCATAATCCTCCACCAACGCCCAGAGTAAATGGGTTACCCGCGTTGAACCCCGATAGGGCGCACAACTTTCTTGTTTGAGATAGCCGTTCACTTTTTCAAAATACTCAGGATCAGTTTCCTTTGCCGCTTTTAACCGCTCATCTACATGGCCAATCACCCCCTGACAGGTGCTGCAATGGGTCAACAAGGGTAAATTCAACTGCTCCGCCAAGGCAATGTTGCGGGCATTGACACTATCTTCTAAGAGTTGGGAATCCTCTTTGAACGTCCCCGACCCACAACAGGAAGCTTTTTTCAACTCAATCAGTTTTATCCCCAATGCCTGACTCAGGGCGGTGGTGGCGAGGTGCAGTTCTCCACAGGCTCCCTGGGCGACACAACCGGGAAAGTAGGCATATTGGAGGGCAGTAGTCATAGCAAAGGGGAGATAAAGAGGTCGTTAATCTAAGTAAAGAGGAAGACGCTGGGGGTTGCAACTCAATCCTGTGGCGATCTGGGTTGAGGGGGTCAGATAGTTTCGTCACAATTGGTTAAGTTTGCGGCGATCGCCCTATGATAAATCAAGCCCGACCCAAAGCTTTACTGTATCTTTTCCCCAATGAACCTGCTGAGCCAACTGTTTGCCCCTGCTCCGTCCCCTACCAAAAATAACCCCCAAAAAGGGAAGAAGCGCCGGGGAGTACAAATTAAAAGCGCTGAAGAAATTGTGATTATGCGTCAGGCTGGGGCGATCGCCGCCCAGGTACTCAAGGAAATCGGGGAACGGGTAGAACCAGGCATGACCACGGGGGACTTAGACCAGTTTGCCGAACAACGTCTGCGGGAATTGGGGGCAAAACCCAGTTTTAAAGGTTATCAAGGCTTTCCGGCTTCGATTTGTGCCTGCATTAATAATGAAGTGGTACACGGCATTCCCAGTCGGCGCAAAAAAATTCGGGCGGGGGATTTGCTGAAAGTGGATACAGGAGCCTATTTTCAGGGTTATCACGGGGATTCCTGCATCACCATTGCCGTCGGTAAAATTTCCGCTAAAGCTCAAAAGCTGATGGATGTGGCGGAAGCGGCTTTGTTTGCAGGCATTGAGCAAGTTAAGCCGGGGAATTATTTGATGGACATTGCCGGGGCAATCGAAGATTTCGTTAAACCGACGGGTTTTTCGATTGTGGAAGAATTTACGGGGCATGGGGTCGGACAAAATCTCCACGAAGCGCCCCATGTATTTAATGTGCGTTGTCGGGATCTGCCCAATCTTAAGTTAAAGCCAGGAATGACTTTGGCGATCGAGCCGATTATTAATGCCGGATCTCGCTTTACCCGTACCCTCGGCGATCGCTGGACGGTGGTCACGGTGGATAATGCCCTTTCTGCTCAGTTTGAACATACGGTATTGGTGACAGCAACGGGTTATGAATTATTAACCGATCGCCGTTCTTTATAAGGGGTTAATCAAAACCGCTTAAGACTTGCTGGTAAGTATTAAACACCTCATCCGAGAAGCAAACGAAGGTCACTTGCTGTAGGTCGTTTGCTTGGTTGACGACTTTGAGGGTGCTGGTAATCGCAACTTGGGCAGCGGCTTCGACCGGATAACCATACACCCCGCAACTAATGGCCGGAAAAGCCAGGGTTTTAACATCTTTGGCGATCGCCAGAGCGAGGGAATTTTGATGACAAGCCGCCAATAATTCTGGTTCTCCGTAACTGCCTCCCCGCCAGACTGGGCCAACGGTATGAATCACCCATTTTGCGGACAAATTAAACCCCGGCGTAATTTTTGCTTGCCCCGTTTCACAGCCCCCCAACTTCCGACAAGCCGCTAATAATGCTGGCCCCGCCGCCCGATGAATGGCTCCATCAACCCCACCGCCCCCCAACAAAGAACGATTGGCTGCATTAACAAGGGCTTCGGCCGGGAACTGGGTAATATCTCCCTGCACGACCTTGATGGCATTATACATAATTACTGTTTTTCAAAGGACAAATAAATTTTGCTCCATATATCATACTGTTTCCCTCCATTGTCCCGCCTTTCTCCTGTCCTCCATCGGAAAAGCAATGTTACCATTAAGAAAGATGTCATTTTTTATACATTCTTTAAGCGACTTGATTCGTTAAAACCTTTTAAATTGCCTTTTTAAAAAATCCCGTGCCCCAACCCCAACCCGTTCCTGCTTTGTCTGAACTCGACAATATTCGTCGTTATGATGCCCCGGCGATCGCCAAATACTATGGTCGTAGGCCCTGGATCGTCCTCTGGCGGGCGATCGAAGTATTGTGGTCATTTGGTTTTTTCATCCTCTGTTTATTGTGGGATCAAGGAACCCAACAAACCGAAGTTTATAAACAACAACGAGCCGAAGATTTACGCGAACTGTTGACACGCTTAGGCCCCACATTTATTAAAGTTGGCCAAGCCCTCTCCACCCGCCCAGACCTCATCCGCCGTGACTACCTCAAAGAATTAATCAAACTCCAAGACCAACTTCCCCCCTTTGACAACGATCTTGCCTTTCAGTTGATCGAAGCTCAGTTAAAGATGAAAGTTGATGAAGCCTACCGGGAAATTTCCGCCCATCCCGTTGCCGCCGCCAGTTTAGGGCAAGTTTATCGAGCCATGCTCCACAGTGGGGAAGAAGTCGCCGTCAAAGTGCAACGGCCAAATTTACGACCCCAATTAAGTCTCGATTTGTACCTAATGCGTTGGGGGGCTCAAAAATTCGGTCGGTTTTTACCCCTTAACCTTGGCCATGACTTAACCCTGATTGTGGATGAATTCGGGATTAAATTATTTGAAGAAATTGACTATATCAACGAAGGGAAAAATGCCGAGAAATTTGCTGAAAACTTCCACGGCGATCCAGAAGTCAAAGTCCCTGTTATTTATTGGCAATACAGTAATCAAAAAGTTTTAACCTTGGAATGGATTCAAGGCTTTAAATTAACCGATACCGATAAAATCCGGGCGGCGGGCATTGATCCCAATACCATTATCAAAATTGGCGTTACTTCAGGATTACGGCAACTCCTAGAGCATGGTTTTTTCCACGCTGATCCCCATCCCGGCAACTTATTTGCCACCTTAGATGGTCGCATGGCTTATATCGATTTTGGCATGATGGATCAACTGGAACCCGGCACTAAAGAAACTATTGCTAGTTCAATCGTGCAATTAATCAATCAAGATTATTTAGCCCTCGCCGACGATTTTATTGCCCTCGGTTTTCTTGCTCCCAACACTAATATCAAGCCGATTATCCCCGCCTTAGAAAGTGTATTTGGCAGCGCCCTAGGGCAGAGTGTTCGAGATTTTAATTTCAAAACCATTACCGATGATTTTTCGGAATTAATGTATGATTACCCCTTCCGAGTTCCCGCTAAATTTGCGTTAATTATTCGCTCTTTAGTAACCCAAGAAGGACTGGCCCTCAGCCTTGATCCCAATTTTAAAATTGTGGAAGTCGCTTATCCCTATGTGGCACGACGGTTACTCACGGGGGAATCTCCCCAACTGCGTCGTCAATTAATTGATGTCCTGTTTAAAAATAATAAATTTCAATGGCAACGCTTGGAAAATATGCTGAGTATTGCCCGCTCTGACGAAAAATTTGATTTGTTACCCACGGCCCAACTCGGCTTACAATTTCTCTTTTCCGAGGAAGGGCTTTATTTACGTCGTCAAATTTTGTTAGCTCTCACGGAAGATGATCGCCTCCATACGGATGAAGTCCAACGAATTTGGGGGCTAGTTAAGGATGATTTCAAGCCCCGGGAATTAGTCAGTGTGGCTTGGAATGCAGTGCGAGACTTTTCCGCCACCAGTGTCAGTACGTTTTTGCCTCAGCGGTAACGGATGACGACTAATTTTTGATTGGGCAAAAATATTCCATTGGGATAGGAATGCCTATACACTAAATGACGGAAATCGTTAGGAGTGAACTGAAGACCATGTTAAACCGTGTTTACACGCAAACCCTTGTGGGGCTGATTCTTTGCGGTGTTTGTGCAGGGGCGACCATTGGATTTGTGCCAGCGACCCTTGCCCAAACCGAGCATCAAGTTCTTACCGCGCAGCAAAAACAAACGCTAATTCAACGCTCTGAGGAAATCATTAAATTAGCAAGCCAAGGGGATTTCGTTACCCCCCTTAACTATCTTGCCCCTGAAGTTAAAGCCTATGTGACACCGGCACTCTTTCAACGAATTTGGGAGACGGAGTTAATTGCACAAACCGGAGCTTTTGAATCCATCGTCAGTTCAAAGATTATTGATGTGATCAATGCCGACATCGTGACGCTCACTCTTAAATTTGCCCAGCGGAGTGAAGCGATTGACTTTACTTTTAATAAATCCCAGGAATTAGTGGGGATTACTTTACCTTCGAGCCTCAGTCTTGACGAGATTTCTGAAGCGTTTGTGGCGGATTTAAATAAGGGGGATTATGGCTCCGCTCGGGGCTATCTCAATCCACTATTCAAGGCAGAAATTTTTGCAGAAAAGTTGGAAACTGAATGGCAAAATGAGTTAAAAAGCTATGGTAAATTTCAAAAAGTGGTTGATGTGAAAGTTAAACCAGGTTCAAGCCTAAATGCGCCGGATGTGGCGATCGTTACGCTAGCTTTTGAGAATGAAACCAGAGATTATTTTTTCTTCTTTGATAATAATCGCAAAATTGTCAATCTTGATTTTGTCACAGACTAATTAATCGTTAATCTTTCATTCATTGATTTTTTTGATGAAAACCTTAAAAGCGGCATAGTTATTGTGCAATTGCCATATCTTGTCGCTTTTTCTCAGTAATTAAACGGCTCAATTAGGTAACAGAAATATTAGACAATTAATGGCAGACCCATCAAATTATCAGCTATTTGTTCCCCAAAAATCAGATTTATCCCAATTCGTTGCTTTAGATCAGCAATGTTTGGGGGGGATGTGGTCACTAGCTGGCTATGAGCAAGAATGGAGTAGTCCCAATGGTTTTTTGCTGGGATTACGATCGCCAAAAACTGGTTCTCGGCAATTAATTGGCATGGGTGCTTTTTGGCAAATTTTAGAAGAAGCCCATATTACACTTTTAGCCATTGACCCCCAATTTCGCAATCAAGGGCTAGGGAAATACTTATTAAACGGACTCCTAGACATCGCCTGTCAACAGCAATTAGAGCGAGCAACCCTAGAAGTGAGAGCCTCTAACCATGGGGCCATTCATCTCTATCAACAATTTGGCTTTCAGGTGGCCGGTCGTCGCAAAAAATACTATCCCGATCAAGAAGATGCGTTAATTCTCTGGTTAAACAAATTGTCAAATAATGGGTCAAATAATATTGGGGCGACTCTCAAGAGAATTTAATCATCCCCTAAAAACTGCTAAGAGGCCAAACGCGAATCATTATTCAACGATTGATGATAAATAATTTTATAAGTAAGTTGACTATGGTTATAAAAGGGGCGAGCCACCTGGCGTATCTCTTTAATCCAATCTAAATCAACTAAAGTATCTAAATAATCTAAACGACTGGCTTTAGCAATGGGATGATCTAGATAATTAATCGCTAAATCTTGCACAACCGCTTTGGCTGTCCCACTGCCATAGGATTGTTCATCAGAGGTTTCTTTGTGTAGATCAAGGTCAATAATCCAAACAAGAATTTTAGCTTTGTTTTTTGTCACCCGATAAGCTTTGATTCGATGGGTATAGTCGTTAATGCTAACGTTTCTTTTTTGGTGAATGTATTTATCAGCTTTTTTGAAATTTCCCTTCGTGGCTGCTTCAATAATTTCTTTATTCAGTAACTTGTAAAAAGCACGGAGATTATCTAGGGTGATAATCACTGATCCTGATGCATCCAAGTGGCGAATTTGGTAAGCAGAAAGCGTAAAATCATGACTTGGAGGTAATTGATAGAGTTCTCCTTTGCGATCAAGAGAGCGCCTAAAAACAGCGATTTTATCCTTTGCTTTCTCCTCTGACTTAGGTGAACGATTGAGGATCGTATCAATTCCTTGTTGGACTAAGGATTCGACTCTAACATTACCTAGCTTGGATAAATCAAAATTCACTTGACTAATACCCCTTTTTAATACAAAAGT
>Ga0315905_10001382_pt1 | contig 26088 bp, 30 predicted proteins | sample LakEriMetagenome_5_FD_203522 | JGI IMG/M metagenome (GOLD analysis project Ga0315905, IMG submission 203522) | Freshwater fungal communities from buoy surface, Lake Erie, Ohio, United States - Buoy 4 MA121 | ecosystem: Environmental > Aquatic > Freshwater > Lake | place: USA: Lake Erie, Ohio...
GTTTTAGCTGCTGCGGTTTGTGCGATGTGTGCCGGCGCGCCCACAGGCTGCCCGGCTGGCCAGCGCAACGCAATCAGCCGATCGCGGCTAAACCGCCGGACATTGACAGCGTCACCCTGATTGCCGCCCAAGACGTTGAGGCTATTATCAGCGTTGACGCTATTCACAAACCCGACATGGCCGCCACCTTCACGGCCAAAGACTGCGATAGCGCCCATGGGCGGCGTTGCAGACAGTGACAGCGGAATGCCCCATGTTGCCCACGCCTTAGCGCGGATGGCGATATTGGGAGGTGCAATGCCAGCCTGATGAACGCACCAGGCGGCATAAAGCCCGCACCAAGGAACGGAATCCGCCCCGTAGGCAATGCCCAGCACCCGCGCGCCAAGGCGATTGCCCCAAGACATGATGATCGGATTGTTGGCACCGCCAGGCACCTCACAAGTGCCGATCAATCGCCGTGCTTCTGTCATCCACTGCATAGATTCGACCTCCAAAGCTGCCAGCTTTAAAGCCCGCGCCATTACGGCGCGCGTTGCGCTTTGTAGCACATCACTGCCAATGACGCCACGCAACCATAGCAATTCAGATTCCACCTCTGATTGAAACTTTTGAGCGTAGATAAGCGCCAGATCATCGGCGTGATCTGCAAACGCATTTGGCCGAAGCGCCTCCCAAGGGACGCGCGCAACGATCACTCAAACATTTCCGGTTTGACGGTCAAGGTGCTGACTTGGCCGTATTTGGCGTGATAGCTGATAGCATAGGCCGCCCGCTCTGCATGATAACCGCCACGCGCCGCATAGGCATCGCGGGCTGCAAGCGTTGGGTGCTGCATCCATTTGATGCCGGAAAACTCTTTCACCACTTCGTGATGGTAGTGGCCGCTATGGCCATAGGCCATTTTGGTATTGCCCCACATTTCACGGAATTGGGATGCAAACAGCGCCGGCAAACCGTCCATCCTCACCTTATGCCCGTGGTGAAACGCCAGCATGACGTTGCCGTGCTGATAGGCATAAAACGGCAGCGGCGAATCCTCAACCGTGACGCGCGGCTCATTCTCAAACAACGCCTTGAACATGACGCGAAGCCAAACCGATGAGGCCTCATCGTGATTGCCTTCGGCGTGCAGCACGATCACATGTTCATGACGTTCTAGGGCCATGCCAACGATGCGCCGCAGGATGCGAACGCCGGCCTCGATCATCTTGGGAAACCGGCTGTCGGCATCCAGCAGATGCCCACTGGCAGGCGTTAGCGGCTTGAATGAATCGTAATGGAACCAATCGCCAAGCTGGCAAACGATGCCAACCTTAGCCGCTGGCGCGTTGTCAATCATATGGCGATAGGCGTTTGTTATTAGTTTTTCAGCAATGGACAAATCCCAATCCTGGCCGCCCTCTCGGTGCCACGCCAACATGCCGACATGGTAATCGGTGAAAACATATAAGTTCAGCAGATCGGCCAAGGTTGCAGCCGGTGGCGTGACGGGTTCCGCTGGCGGGATGTTTTCGGCTAGCGCCTCCGCTGCCGCGCGGATCGCCTCTTGCCGCTGCTCATCATCCAGACGAGTTTTCACCCATTGGGCGCGCTGGTTGCCGTCTGCATCAAAATAGGTGGACACGCCTTTGATGATATAAGGGCTGTGACCGTCTCGCTCCGCACCTTGCCCGATGCCGCCAGCCCCATAGGCCTCGCCTTGCGTCGCCTTGTGTCGCCGCACTGCTGCCAAGATGCCCATCTTGCCGCCATAGCGGCCCGTTCTGGCCAATGCCCGCCCACTGTTCCCGGCCTCTACATATGCGGCGTATATTTCGGCATCGCGCGCCGGATCGATATCGTGTTGATTGCGCGGCACGCTGCACCTGTTAGCTGCGACAGGACGGCCCTGCGACGATGAGCTTAACTAGACTCGGATTTGCCAAGCAGGCGTTGCACCGTTTGCGTTTCATAAATGCGAATCGCCGTCCAGATGATCGTAAAGATCGCGGCGATTGCAGGCAGCCATGACGCCAGTGTGGCCAGCACAACGCCAATCGAAAGGATGTCGCCAGCCGGTTTCATGCTCTCCATTATGCCGTTCATTGGTAATTCCTACATTAACGCGATGGCATTACAGCGTGACGGCCAGAGTGAACAGGCCGTTGATCGCCTCGTCATCTAGGCCAAGCGCCGGGCCAAGCAACGCAACCAGCACGTTGTCCCGCTCTACCGTCTGGGCATATTCCCACTCGATTTGCGTTTGTGTGCGCTGCGGTTCGGTCATGGCCATGATAACCGAATCAACATCATCAAGCAGGCCATAGGACAAAAGCGCAAGCCGGGCCTGGCGCATGGACACGGATTGCGGGATGGGTGGCGGCTGATTTGCGCGAGCCTCAATCTCCGCGATCTCATCGGGCGTAGCGTCACGAATGATGCCGTTTTCGCAGATTTGGGGAGTGTCTGACATGTTATAGAACTCCATAGATGCGGTAGTAGGAGCCGGCTAGAAAATTGCCGCTTCCTGGATAAACCCTAATTCCACCCCAAGAGCCAGTGTTACTATAACCGCCGCCATAAAGAATATATCCAACAGAAGAAGATTTATCTCCAAAACCTTGTACGGTAAAGCCGCGCTTAGTAGTAGTCTGGTTGGTCTGTTGGAAGTTAATGATAGCGCCAATTTCTGATGTTGCCGCGCTGGTAAATCCAAGATTTAGATAAAATTCACTACTGCCATTAAAGGCAAAATTAGTATCGGTAGCGTTACTGCTATTACCTTCTGATAGTCTTCCATAAATTACGCTATTATTTGAAGTCCCTCCCGGAGCAAGAAATCCAAAGGAAACATACGTCGCGCTATCTGGCCGCACCATCAACTCAATTATGATAGATGAATAAGATGTTACCGGAATGTTGTTAAGTAGAAATTGAGCGGCGCTTGCAGTCAGAGTTGCACTAGCAATCAACGTAACCGTTGACGGGATTGCCGCGAAAGCCCCATCTCCGCGAAGGAAAGTGCTGCTGCTTGGCGTCCCTGAACTATTCAGCCGGCCTTCAACGAACATCGACGTTGCGCTCAGCGCCTCGCCTACGCGAACGCCACCCGCAGTGGTCAGCGCGCCAACGCTCGTCAAGAAATAAGACGCGTTAGTGGTTAAGCCAGTTTGGTTAGCATTGGTTCCACCTGTAACCGTGACGTTAAGCGTCTGGCCGGTGGTGGCACTCGCGGCGGCAAGGCCGATGAAGTTTTGCGTGTTGCTGCTATCAGCGGCTGGCCGGAAGCTGCGAAGGTTTGCCCCGTCTGAATCGTTGATGATGTAGAAGATCGTGCGGTTTTGCGCCGGCAAATAGGTCAAACGCGGCGCTCTGGTCAAAAGTGCAGTCGAATTATAAGACGAAAAAACCATCGACGCACCGAAGCCCGTCGAAGTTATGTATCTAACGTTATTAGCGTTGGCGTAAAATATATACACAACCCTTTCCGACTTTACGTCATACGAAGCTCTAGCCTCGGCGCTAGAAATAGTATTGCCACTCGGTAGAACCGGAAACGTCGGGGCTGCATCAACTGTAATTGATGAAGCCGTAATTGAAAAAGTGCGCGCAACTGGATTGTTTGAACCATCATAGCCAACTACAACATATTTGTTGTTAACGCTGTCAAATGTCATGCCAAGCGTGTTAGAAGAAATTCCAAGAGCAGTAGAGGCAGCAACGCTAATCAATCCGCTGCCGCTGTTTGTAATAAGTATTACATTGTTTACGTTAGTTGTTTGTAGAACTGAAACAATACGATTTACTGTCGTATCATAAAGCAAATTTAATGGATTCGCGACGCCAGAGCCGGTGGTTACGACACCTCCGTCGACTGTTGTAAACGACAATCCGCTAATTGTTGCTCGTTGAATTTGGAATCTTTGATTGCTGTAAGAGGGGTCATAATAAGTGGCACCAATAATAATTTGCTGGCGCAATGGGTCGTAGCAAGAGGCCTGACCTGAAAACGATCCCTGAGTTCCAATAACTTGAGGACTACCAAAGGCAACTGTTGTGCCGGTAATGGTGCAAACAACACCGCGCCATTGGCTACTAGCAGAATATGTAAAAAGCGCGGAGCCGCTAACAGGATCGAAAGTGCAAGCAATATTATTACCGTCTGTCATACCTGTTGGAACAGTAGTCGGGGTGTTGTAGGTAATAGTTTCACCGCTAACAGAGGCAACAAGCACCTGTTTCGTCGCGCCGGTATTAATGGTAATAAGCAAATTAGACGTGCCAGGAATTGGCACAATTAATGTGGCAGTATCACTGGTTGCCCCAGCCCTAATTTGCGCCGCCCCAAGCGTTTCTGTCTGTTGAAAGCCCGTTGCCACTTCGACAGCGCCATCGGAGCGCAAGCAAACCGGCTGCCCAGCCGTGATGGAACCGCTGGCGGTAAACTGCCGCACGCCGCCTTCAACGTTGCCCCAAACAGGCGCATTGCCAGAGCCGCCCGAAAGCAGCGCCTGCCCTGCCGTGCCGTTATTAAGGCCGCTCTTGATGATCTTGCCTGTGGTGCCATCATAAAGCGCCAGGGCGTTTGCAGTGGCGCTTACAGGCCCCACAACATCGCCATCATTGATAAGCAACCAGTTAGCGCCTTCAGCCGGCGTGACGCCTGTATTGATGGTCTTGGCCACCCATTGCCGCCCACCGCTAGAAACGCTCTGCCCGATCTGGTAGGTCGTGCCGGCGGAATATGCGCCACGATAGTTAGCCGCGCCCACCGCAATGCTGGCCGCATTTGTCGCGGTCGTTGCACTTGCTGCCGCGCTAGCCTCATCAGCGTTGACATCGGTCGCCAGCGCGTTTGCCTCAGTGGCAAAATCGGGCAGCGCGCCAAGGAAGGTGTCTGCATCCGTGCTGAACGTGGCTGGCGACTGTGACCGGCTGGGCGGCGTGGGAAGCGGCGTAATGGCCATTAGATCAAGCCCTCAACTTCAATGCTGCAATCAGAAATGCTTGGCGTAGATATTACTATATTAAAACCGCGATAAAATCCATACACGATGGTTTCAGCGCGGTCTTCATCACCAATGAAAACCGTCGGCGTTGTGCGAATGTCAGCCAGGGCCTTTTGCACAGCGGCAACGGCACCCGTTTCCACGGTAACGTCAAAATCGGCCCGCTTAGAGAATGGCCTTGTTTCGACAACCGTGTTACCAAATTCGTCCGTCTCTTTGCGGCTGTAGTCCAGAATGCTAACGCTTGTTCCGAAATTGGTCACGCCGAGGTTGCGCTGTCTGCCGATCACGACTTCGCCAATGGCTGCGGTGGCTGCCCCAGCGTTTACCTGAATCCGTATTGTCGCACCGCCATAAGCAGGCAAGCCCAAAAACACCACATCAGATACCGTTGTGATGCTCTCAAAGAAATAGCTATACCAATCAATGATGATCGTGTTGTCTTGCAGGCTTTTTGTCTCGGTGAAAACCACACCCTCAACCGGATCGGTCATTGTTATGGTAGTTGTAACGCCATTCAGATCAAACATGGCCAACGCGTTGATGATCGTTCCCGGCAATATGCTCACGTCAATCAGGCCGGTGCGGGTGGTCTGCGTGTTCACCACCTGATCGAACATCTTAAAGCGGTTGATCGCGCCAATGTCCTGCCAGCTTGGCGGCGTTAGCGTCACGCCAACCGTGGGATTGTCCGTAGTGCTGGCGACGATGACTTTATAGAGCCGGGTGCCAAGATAGCGTTGCGTGTTGAGCGTGTAGGTGCCTGCCGTCCACAGCGTATCCGTGATGGTGACGTTGCTGGCCGTCACCATTGCAGAAGTGACGGGGACGGGCTGGACAATAATCATTAGAATCCCCTCGCGTCTGGCAGGCCGTCGCCATCCCAGCGCACAAGTTGATTGGCTGTCCGGCCGGTGTTTTTGGCGATCGCAAAAAGGCTGGCGCGCATCTCATCACGCAACGCTGCGATTTGGCTGGCCGTCGTCGCCCCGCCGCCGCTCAGGATGTCGGATGTCTGGTTTGCGTTATAGATGCGGCTAGAGCCGGTAGATTCGATTTCCGGCCCATTCTCACCGACCAAACGATAGCCGCCGCTGTGCATCCCGCCACTGGCAAAGTCGGGCATCGGCTCGCCGCCCTCGGTTCGGAATCCGGTGCCGCCCGTCACGGTGATATTGATCGGGCGATTGCCAATGTTCTTAATAACGTCGTTGAGGTTTTTAATGGCATCCGCCACGCTCAAAACGCTTTGATCAAGCGTAATCAGCCCCTCAACACTGGCGTTAAGCGCGGCAAGCTGTTCCTGCGCGTAGGCCTCTAGCGACTTGCTTTGCTCAATAGCTACATCAACCGCCTTCATTACGTTTTCAATTTCGCGGTTATATTCTTCTGGTGTCAGGAAGCCCTTTGCCGCTTCCAGATAGTTTTGGCTCACGCCGACAAGTTGGCCAATCGCTTCCTCATTGCCAGCTATCGCCGCTGCGCTAATTTCCTGAAACTTGGCGCGGGCGGCGGTATAGATTTCTTCTGCCGTCATCAAGCTCTGTGACAGGCTATCGCGGAACGCTTGCAGATTGGCCGTCATGGCCTGGAATTTTTCAATCGTCGCGCCAATAGCAGCGGATTCTCGGTTATAGGCATCGGCCAGCGCATTTCTGGCGGTGCTGATTTTCTCCAGCACCTGAATAATTTCATCAGCGCCAAGGCCCGCAAGCTTCTCGACGATGATCTTGCTGCTTGCTTCCAGGCCCTCAAACGCGCCCTTGCCGACTGCGTTCTTGATGGCGGCTGCAACGGCCTCCTCTGCGCTGGCAAATTTCTGCACGCCCGCGCTCTTAAAGTCGCCGCCGCTCTCATTGAAAAAGAACTGTTCGCCGCTAAAGCCGATGCTACCAAGCTGCTTTCCGCTTGCCACGGTGCCACCAAGCGCGGAGGCGATCGCGCCCAATGTTTGGCTAAACTCTGTCCCAAGCGCCAGGCCCACCTGTTTGCTTTGATCGCCGCCGCGCTGATTAAAAACAGTCCCCGGCCCGGTGCCGCTCAACGTCACATCGGCGAAATTGTTTTTACTCTTAATCATCGCGCCAATTGTGCTGCCCAGCACGGAGCCAATCAATGTGCCTATCGGCCCGGCAACCGATCCAATCGCGCCGCCAATGGCACCGCCAGTTTGCGCGTTGCCTTTATTGCCGCCAAAAATGCTGGTGCCAATATTGCCAATCGTAGAGCCGATTTGAGCGCCCGCCCCAATCGCCCCCATGCTAGTCCCAAGGTTGGCCAAAACGCCGTCAATACTTTTGCCAATGCCCTCAAAAGACTTGCCCAGACTGGCGGAGAATGCAGGATATTGCTTGGTCATCAAATCGCTTAAACGGTCAACTGATGAGCCAATATTCTTGCCAAACAGATCACCAATGCCGCCCAAAACATCGCCGAATGTTTTCAGGCTGTGCTGTATGGCATCGTCGGATTGCCTGCGCGCATCTGCCCTTGCATTGCTGCCAATGTCAGCCATTTCTTGCAGGCGCTTGCCAGCGTCCTTAAACACGTTATCGTCAAACTTGAACGACCTTTCCAGCGCCGTGATGGCCTGGCCTGTTTCTTTGGCGATATATTCGCCAAGCGTCTGCCCAGATTTTTTGGCCGCGTCCTTTAAGGTGCGTTCGTCAAGGATCGTATCAGCGCCGGCCTTCATGCGCTCCTTGGCGGCGTCAATGATGTTGCCGCTTAGTGTATCGCCCGCCGCGCTAAAGCCTGCTTTAGCTTCGCCAAAGGCCTGCTTGATCTGGCCGGTGAACGCCTTTCCCGCCGCATCAGCCGCGCCTTTATACTTATTCTCTAGCTCTGGAATGTCCACAATCGCTTTGATTGTGTCCATGCCAAACTTCTTTAGGATGGTGTTCGTCGATGCGATAAAGCCATTGAGGAACACTTCAATTGCCCGGCTGGCAGCGTTGACCGCTTGAATGGTCACATCACCCAATACCTTGGGCAAGTCCTTAAAGACCTGAACAATGCCACGAAAGCCGCCGACAAACGCCGCATAGATGCCAGCCGCCGCATCACTAGCCAATTCAGCCGCAAAGCTGAAAGCGGCAAAGAAACCCTTCTTGAACATATCAAAGGCTTTGTCCAAATTCAAAGCGTCCGAAATGGTCTTGCCAATTCCCTTAAACACGTCACCAATCGTAATGCCCACCGGGCCGACTTCCTTTTCTAGTTCCTTCAATTCCTTTTTGGTCAAGCCAAGGCTGCGCTGGAACTTTTCCAGTTCCCCGGTCTTGCCCACCTCCGACTGAAACGACTTGAACGCCGCAAACGCCGTGGCCGCTGCGGCTGCAAACGCCAAGAACGCCGGATTCAGCGCAACAGCAGCCACCACGCGGCCTGTCATTGCGGCAACTTCTGCGGCAAACGCCTTAACGCTCAGGCCGCTTTGCATCATGATCTGACCGATTTGGCTGCCCTGCTGCATGAACACGGTCATCGGCTTTTGACCGCTAGTCAGACCGACAAAAACGTCGTTCATCTGAAACGCAAGGTTCTGTGCGTGATGCCCGGCCAGCTTGCTGCTTTCACCCATGCTGCCAATGTGCGGCGTGGTAGTCGCGGCCGCCCGTTCGGCGTTGATAAGCGCCGCGCCCATGCTGCGAATTTCGCGCGCCAGTTCAGCAGTTGGAGCCGCTGCGGCGGCCATCTTGATTTCCATGGCCTTGATTTGCAGCGATGACTTGCCGATCGTCTCAAGCTCACGATTAAGCGAATCCAGATAGCGCACCGCATCCAAAGTCGGCTTGTGGGCGGACTGCATGGCCTCAGTCATGCGGTGCTGGCCAGCGATCATGGCATCAACGGCGCGGCCTGTATTGCCAGCGGCAGACGCAAGGCCCTCAAGATCGCGCTCGGCGGTCTTGGCGCTTGTGCTGTCAACCGCAATTCTAAGCGTGGCGAGTTCGGCCATTAATAAAGCCCCATCAGTTCATGCCACCTTGCCACAGATTGACTATTTTTGCAAAGCGCCCTTGCCGCTATTCAGCTTGTCAGCCCAGGACGACATCGCCTTGCTGATTTTGTCGCGCCGATCTGCGGTCATGCGTTCCGGTGACAGATAGAAGGGCGGGCAGGATACTTGACTGGCCTTAGACAGCGCCGAAGCATACTCATGTGATAGGCGGCGGATCGTGCCAGCCTCCCATGCCGATAGGCTGATTCCGCGATTGGCCTTCCAAGCAGCTATCTCAAGTTCACTGATTGCCACCGGGCTACTCATAGCAAGCGGCTGGGCTGGGCCAATCTCAAACAACAAATCTATCAAATAGCCGCCAGCGGTGATGGGCGGCAGATCGCCGCCCACCGTATCACGCCTTGGCCGCTTTTCTTTTTCTGGGATCGTGTTTAGCCAAGCGATTTGCTTGACGTAAATCGCCAGCGTTTCAATCGTTTCCGCGAAAGAAGTTTGCGCGATTAGCAACAAACTCCTGCGCCTGTTCACGAATCCACGGCCAATCGGTGTAGACCGTCACCGCGTTAGCCTTTTCGCACTTAAGCGCCTTGCCATCCAACTCAAAGCCGCTCCATTTGACCGTCATCTTGGCCAGATCGTCAATCATCTCAGCCGCCAGCTTTTCGGCGTCCAGATCGGCAGTTATCCGCTTGCCCTTGGAAAGACGGTTCAATGCCATTTGCTGCTTTGCCATCTGGATTTTACGATAGGCGGCGCTGTCCTGGCCCAGAAGCGTGATGGTCATCCCATCTAGCGGCTCCTCAGTCTGTGGATGCACTAGCTGTAGCGTAGCGCCTTCGTCCGCCTTTACGGCCCTTAGCGTGTCCAAGTCCATGGTTGCCCTTTCATGTCAGCCCAAGAATGCCAGCGGCAGGCGGCGGGCGATCCGCTTTTCGGGTGCTACCCTAGCCGCTGGCGTCTGGCGATGTTACGGGGCTACAACCTTGACAACCTTGTTGTCGATTTCAAGCGTCACTTCGGCCATCGTGATGGCGTCAGCGTTGCCAACATTCACCTTGTAGCTCATCACCTGAGCGGTGAAATACTGGATTTCACCGTTCACCAGCAACACCTTGACCGCAACCTGTGCGTCGGTGCCAGCAGCCGCTTCGGCGGCGTCCTGCAACACCGTTTGGCCAGCATCGTCATCTGACACGGCCATCGTCAAAGCAACGGAGCCAAAATTCAGCGAACCACGGCGCTTGGCGACGATGCCGGTTGACAGCGGCGTATGCGTGGCAAGCGCGGCTTCTGCGCCGAAGGCGGGCAGTTCTGCAAGCTCGCCGCAAGCGATCCAAGTCAGTGCGGCAAAGCCGGCTGCGTTGTATGTGGCGGGCGATGCGTTGGCAACCGATACGATCGTGCCAACTGAAGAAACTACGTCAGACATAATTCAAACCTCCTACAGTCGCAGCGCGCGGCTAACTTCGTTAATGCTAATTCGCACCATACCACTTGGAGCTTGCAATGAAAAGCCACCAATTGTCTTTGGCCCTGGGCGATATAGGCCAAATTCTAGAGACGCAATATAAGTCAGATTGTTTGTGATGTAAAAGATGTTGCCGGGTGCGTTCTGCACATCACGTGCCGCCGCTGAAATTGTGGCGCTTCCTGATTTGTCCGTTGAACTAATCTGGCCGCTTGGCGCTTGATTGATGCCGGTCTGCCAGTTCGCCCGCGCCCGACCTGTGTCAACCGGCGTTTTTAGGATAATGTTGGAAGTCAGATCAAGGCAGATTTTGCTAATGACAGCGTTCGCCGCATCGCCTGCCTTTTCGGCAAACTTAGTTAGATCAAGAGCAAAGTCATGGCCCGCGCTCATGCGAACGCCCGATAATCAATCGACAGCGGCACCGTGTAGCGATCGCCATCTATCAGCGCCGGCCCCATGCTGGCCCGCAAGATCGTGACGGTAATTCCCGATCGCGTCAGTTGCAGGCCACGCGGGAACAGCGCCAGCACAGCATCGGCGGCCACCCTTGGCGGCCCCTTAGTGGCACCCTTGGGAGCCATCACGCTCACCTGATAGATGCCGCTGTATTCATCACTGGAAGCGTTGGAAATGCCCACGGCCAGCGTGTCAGCCGGTAGGAATGACTCTGCCAGATAGACACCAGAGGGCGGCGTGAATGGCGAGTTTTCCCACTGCACTTGATACCCGGCCACCGTGTTAAGGCGGGCGCTTAGGGCGGCGCTGATGATGGCTTGACTCACTGCACCGTGACCGTTTCGCCGTCGGCGTAATCAAGCGCAATCTGGCTGCCATCGGCTTTGCGAATCATTACGGTCGTGATTTCATCGCCTTCGGCAATAATGGCTTCAACGGTGCCACGCTCCCACTGCACCGGAAACCAAATGTCGCCGCCGACTTTGAGCATCTCGCCATCATCATGATCGATCACTAGTTTGCCCTCAGTTGCAGGATATAAATCACATCAGCGCCGGCCTTGCGAATTGGCCTTACGTCCATAACGCGGTATGTTTTACTGTCAACTGTGGCGCTGCAATTGACTTCCGGGCGCGGCGTGATGTTTTCCAGCGTCAATCGGATGTCACCGGATTGAATGGTTGTCTGGCTATTTTGATTGCCGGCTCCAAGCTCGCTTTGACGATATTGGGATGGGTAACCTTTGCCGGTGACCGTCGTCGCGGACGTTGGCGTCTGTGCTGCGCCGGTCACAGGGTCAAAGGCCGGCGTGCCGGGAAACGATATGCTAACCGTCTCGCCCTGACGGGCAAGCAAAAGCGCAGCGCGTTCGGCAATGCCCGTCAAGTGCGGATCACCGTCACAGAGGCAAACGCGCCGCCACTGCTTGAATTGGTGTAGGGCGACAGGATGCGCGCGATCTCTGTGAACTGCGTTCCTCGCGGCCCAAACTCGCTGTAATTGATCTCAATCACGTCAACCTTTTCGCGGGTGATCGTGCGGCCAGTGTCGGGAATCAGATCGGTGTTAGTTGAAGCCCGAAGCGCCATCTCGATCGTGGCACGGGCCACCGGCGCTGGCACCACGTTACTGGCGACAAGGAACAGGTCAACAAAAACATCATAGCGCGGCCATGATAGGGCCTGAACCTCTGTATTGCGGAAGCCCTTCCATGCGCTGCGATAGGTGGCTTCTAGAAAGTCAGTGGCGCGGATTAGCGCCTGTTCTTTGACCTGATTGGTCAAAGCTCCCCAGCCAGTCACGCCACGATCGGCGACATAAGCATCCGCCGCCGCAACGCTGACAAAGCTGTTGGAGTTGCTAAGGCCGGCCCCGGTTTCGACAACGAACGCCATCTTTTAGACTTCCTTGCGAGGCCTGCCACGCTTTGCCGCAATCGGTGCCAGTGTTGGCTCGATCGGCTCCGCCTTGGTTTCTACCACAGGATCGGGCTGTGCAACAACCGCGCCGGGTGGCTTGAAGCGTGCGTCTAGAATCTTGTAACCGGCAGCCTGTAATTCAGCCTTGCGGGCCATGCTTACTGGATGCGGTTCATATGCAATTTTCATGTGTCGCCCTCAAAGGTTTGGGGCTGGCCACTCCCTGCCAGCCCCTCACCATCACGTCTTACGACATGTCGCCGATGGCGATAACGCCAGCGGTGTTTTTGATGTCGGTAGCAACCTTATCCCAGTTGCTGCCGGTCGCCAGTTCGGCATCAGTCGGAGACTTGCCGCCGTTGGCTTCGTCCCAAGCATAGCCCTTAAGGCCAAGACCGAAGCTGTAATCGACTTGCATCGTCGTTTCGATGCGGGTCTGGCCATTGCTGGTATCGATGTTGCTGATGACATCGCCACCATCGAACACGGTAGCAGCGCCAGACACCAGGCCCAGCACCTTATCCTTGCCCGGCGAACCGGCAACGGACAGAGCCGGTGCGTCGGTGACGATCACGGCCTTGCCCAGAATGTCCACCACCTGAACGCCCTGCGCATAGAACAGGCGCGCGGTGTTGGTCAGGTTCTGGTCAACCAGCTTGTGCAGCATGGAACCAGTCATCACGTTGGCCAGAATGTCCATGCTACGATCACCAAACTTCGCATGTGCGCCGTTAATGGTGTTGTAGGTAATGACAGCATTCGTGCCGGCAGAGATGTCGTTGGTTGCGGTTGCCTGATTCTCAATGGCAGCCACAAGGCCAGCGATGGCCGTGTTAAGCTGGTCACGAAGCAGCGCCTCGGCGAAGTTGCGGCTGGCAACTTCAATGCCTTCAGCAGTCGGCTTCTGAAGCCAAGTAAGCTGCGACGGCTCGAAACGGATCGGGCCGAAACCACCGGCGACCTTAACCGACACATGCTTAAGCTGGCTGAGATCGGTCGGGGCTGCGTTGGCCTGCGCTGCATAGCGATCAACGCGGCGCTGGGCTGCATGGATGCCGGCAAAGAATGACTCCTGAAGGAAATCACCGTCAAAGCCAGCAGTCGTCAGGCGGATAGTGCCGTTGGAAGCGCCGTTGAATTTGTCAATCATCTGGCCCAGCGTTTCAATCGTCGCCGGCATGATGTATTGGTTAAATACCTGCATCTGTGAAAGAGACATGATCTAAGTCCTTAGTTAGCCATTATTGGCGAGTTCGGGGAATCGGGCATTAATTGCGTTGACTCGCTGTGACTTGTCACCGCCAAGATTGCCCTTCGGCTGTATGCTGTTGCCGCCCGAATTACCACCAGATGCGCCGCCACCAGCGTTTGCGGGCGCTGCAACAAAATGCTTGCCCTCGTCAGTGGCTGCCCATTCCAAAACTGCATCGGACAGCGGCTTATCCCCAAGAATGGCCTTGTATTGCCCGCCCTCATCGGTCAGCTTGGCATTTGCACGGAGCATTGCCTTGACTGCCGGCATAAGTTCGGGCCTCACGTTGGCCTTTAGGAGGGCATCAGACAAACCATTATCAATTAGATAGCTTTGCAAGGTGGTGTCTTTGGTCTGCAACGTCTTTTGCAGTCCTTCAATCGTCTTGCCGCTTTCCCTTTCGACTTTGGTTAGCTTGGCGAGAAGTTCCTCATTGGCGCTTTGCAAGGCTGCAAATTCATTCGGGTCAATGTCAGCGCCCCGCGCTTTCGCTTTGACTGTCTTGAGTTCGCCCAGCAGTTCCCGGTTCTTCGCACTCAGTGCGTCCACCGCCGCTTTCAGTTCTTCAATCTCGCTATTGCCTTCGCTCATTCTTGGCGTCCTCTGGACTGATGGCCACTGGCCGTTAACTCCAACATGGGCGCTACCCATGCTGCAAGCGCAGATACTTTAACAAACTATGTTGTCAATAACAAGGTGGCGGATTAGCCGTATTTCTCACGCAATTCCCGCAGCGTTAGCGGGACGCCTTGCGCGTTTAGCAAGTCTTGCAAAGTGATCTTGCCATCACGCCAAAGCTGGGCGCGGCCCTTGCCTAGCATCTCATCGGCAAACTCTACTGGCTTGCCTTTCAGCCAATCGCCAAAAGTCAGATCGGCGGCCACTTGCCCATCCATGCTGGCGCGAGTGGATGCCGGCACTTCGTCAATGTCTAGGCCAAGTTCACGAAATGTTTTGGTGATCGGGATGATGGTGGATCGGCAAGCCCAATGCGCGGGCGGCGGCCCTTGCCACTCAATGTTGTGGCCCTGCGGCTTATAGCCGGGCAGCGTCCAAACAAGGCCGGATCGCGCAATGCAAATATCACTGGTGCGGCTGTCTAGGGTGCTAATCCACTGCACCGCCTTGATCACGTTGGTGTTGGCCTCAAACGTGGCAAGCCGGGCATCATTGGCCACCGTCTGCACCGCCGTTCGGGTGACTGCCATAACGTCACGTCGGCCACGCGGAAACGCTTCTGGCCCGCGCATTCCGTCGCCAACAATTGATCGGGCAATCTGTTCATTGGTGTCGCCCAGCACCACGCCCGTTTTGACGGCCCGCTCAATGTCAAAAGCGATTTGGTCACGGATGCGGCGGAACCATTGGCCTGTCGTTGCACCTTGCACCAGACTTGTGCTGGCAATCCGGTCAATCACAGACGCGCCAGGCAGCACGGCATCAATGGAAATGGTGGCAAACGCCTGCCGGGCAAACGCCGCCTCTAGCGCCGCTAAGTCACCTAAATTCGGTTGCGTGATCTTCACCACCTTCTGCAAGTCAGCGATGGCGCGATCCAGCCGCTTGCCCTGAAAGCTAGTCAGAGGCTTGCCGTTTTTGATCCGCTTTTCAATCTCGCGTGACACCTCAAGCAACTGGCGATTCAGCCGTGCCTGTTCACCAGCCGCAAGCCTGTTTAGGATTAGCTGGCGGATCGTATATAGATCGGCCAAGCGGTCGGCGGCGTTCACGGTGCCACCCGATTAACAGTCAAGATGATTGATGGCGTGGCAGGGCGCACCGGATTAATGCGCGCCGGTGTCGCGCCAAGCGTCACGTTTGCGCTACTGGCAGACCACATCAGCCGGAAATATTCGCCTGCACTGACACGGTAAAAGAAATTCCATGCCGCAACCGCTGCGCCGTCAACGGAGCCATGCCTTGCCGGCACCGTAATGTCAGTGCAGCTATCAGGCTCCGCTGTGCCGTTACGCATCAGCCAAATGCTTACATTATGATCTTGGCTTTGGCTGTTGACCAACTGGGCGCTGAATTGGATATTGTAAATCCCAGGCTGTGAAAACGTCACCTTCACGTCATCGGTGATCGTAATGCGAACGCCTTCAACGACATTCTCGAATCGCATCGGCGCGGCCACGTTTGGCGCTTCGGTTTGCGTTGTGCTGCTATAAGCCGACAGATAGGCCGGCAAGTCTTTGCCACCGCCGCCCGTTATGATTTGCGTGGCAGCCTTGGGCAGTTCAATCTCGAACTCGCGGCCATCGTCTAGCGTGATCCAGAACGATCCTTCGTCACGCTGTTCCACCAGCGCAATGCCAATTCCCTGACTGCCAGTAGCGCCAACAGGGCCAGCAGGGCCAGGCCTACCATCAGCACCATCACGGCCATCAGCGCCGTCACTGCCACTGCGGCCATCAGTTCCACGCAATCCCGCGCGGTTTGCTTCCATCCAGATAGAGACGGCAAGTTCGATCTCCTGTTCTGTTGGCGGGCGTCCTTGCGGCCCTTGTGGGCCAATGTCACCTTGCGGCCCTTGCGGGCCTTCTGCGCCGGGCTGGCCATCGGCTGGCTGTGCGATGTTGGCCGACAGCCAAGCCGTAGCGGCATCGCGGATCGCCTCATCGGTTGGCGGCGGGCCAGGCTCGCCATTGGCACCGGCCGGGCCGATCGGGCCAGCGATCAACTCAAAGCTGCCTAGATCATTAACGCGCCGATTAAGCGCGGCAACAGCCTCGACCAAACTCGTGATGATTTCCGGTTCCATTAAAGCCCAAGCCGCGCCCTGATTGCCGCCATTGTGCCGCTTTCGGCCGGCGGTTCGTCCTCGGTCATGCTTGGCCCGGCATCGTCAAGCTGTGCCTGATACGATTCAAATGTCATCGCATCCGAAACGATCTCGCCCTTTTGCATATTGTCGAACAGCACACTCAGCGGCATTGCGCCAGTCTGATATGCCATCAAAAGCTGCTGCATCATTGCTGGCGCGATCGCGGATGTGACATATTCCGTGTTGAGGCTGTAGCGCGCCGTTTCGGGTGCGCCCACCCATGCGGCCATGACATTCAGCGCCTTTGTGATGGCGTCCGATGCTGCACGGGATATGCTGGCAAGGTTAGCGCGCTCGCCGCTGGTGCGTAGCTCAAGCGTTTCGAATGCCTCGGCGCTGCGCTTATCATCGGACAGGAAGCGTGCGCCAAGCGCGGCCATGCGGCTTTCCTTGTCCTTCATGGCCTCGCGGATGGTGGACAGGCCCTGCCCGGTGAACTCCAAGAACGCCGCCTTAGCTGATGGATCGGGAAACACCCAAGCCGTTTTGCTGCCAAGATTAAGCGTCTGGCCTTCGTCAAGCTGCACGCCAGCCACATAAGGCGTTGGCAAGCCGGTGAAGTGCAAGCCATGCTCATAGTCGGCGCTGTTGCGATAGTGCGCGATGTTGGCATCAATCAGATCAAGCAGCGGCGGCTTTTGGACATTGGTGGTGCTGCTGTTCGCTCCCAAAACGATAAACGGAATCCGCTGCAATGGCCGACCACGCATCAGCGGATAGGTTTCGGATACGGTTTCGCCCTGCTGCGTCATGACGCGAACGCGATAACCTTGCTCTGTCAGATCAAGCACGCGATACCGCGTCACCTCTAGCGTCGTGAAATCGTCCTCGCGGATGTCGTGCGTTTCTTGCAGCACGACCATCGTCAGCACCCTGACGCCGCCGATGCTTTCCACGCGCCAGTTGAGGATGGTCTCCGCTTTGTATAGGCGCATGAATGGCCTAATGTTCAGCGCCTCTGCGGCGGCAACTGACAGGCTGCTTGGCACATCGGCGGGATAATCCACCATGATGCCGACACGGCCCACGGCAATCTGTTCCTCAACGATCTGCTCGCTAAACTCGCGCAGATTGTCACCGGCCAGCGTGATGTCATCAGAAAACCGCTCAATGGCTGGCGGCAAATCGAACTGCGGATTCTTGGCGAAGATCAGGCCGGTGAGCGCATCCAATGTGCGCCCGCTGGCATTGAAGAACGCCGCGCGTTCCGCGTAGCTGCGATACTCGGATTCCGATTGCCCGCTAAGGCGCGGAAGGTAAATCTCCTGGCTGAAAACCGGATCGTATAGACTTCCCTGGAATCGCTGCCCTTGGCGTCCGTTCTGTAGAACGGAATCGCGGCCAGAGATAACGTCGCGGCAACGCCGCCAGCGCCAGCGATAAGCGTCATACTGCTTGTGCGTGTTATTGACGGCCATCAGCAAAGCCCCGGTAATACATTCCGCGCCACATTAGCACAAGGTGCGCCGCGCGGCAAAGGCATCAAGCTCCTGTTATCTGCGCGAAGCGAACTGGCCCGCGTGATATGCCATATTTGTAGAATATGAAATAGCCTAGAGCATCATTTAAGTGATCAAGCCCGTTTGCCTTGTCCGGTTCGCCGTTCTTGTCATAGGCTTGCTGTTCCAGCGCCTCAGTCAATGACGGGCAGCGATCTGGATTGACTAGCAAGCGGCGGCTGCCTTGGTTATGTATCATCTGACTAAGCGCCAGCACCCGATCCTTGACTGGCGGATTAGACGCATGGGCCAGCACCGTGAAGCCCGCGTTCCGCAGTAGCACGATGTCTGACAGGCTGGCGTTGATTGATTTGCGCGATCCGCCGCTGGCGTCGGGATAGACGTTGATCGCGTGGCCTTTGTAGCGGCTTTTAATCGTGTCGATCATGGCGGGCGTGTCACGGATGCCGGTTAGCTCATCAAGCGCCATCGGGTTGCCATGGCGCATTACGCCGATGACGGCCGACATGTTGCCGACGTTAAAGTCCATGCCAATATGCAGCGGCTCGCTCATATAAATCGTCTCAAACGTGCCGTTCTCTTTGCGGTCAAACTCTGAATATACGCTGCCGCTGACAAGGTTAACGAAGTCACCGTCAATATAAGCGGAAAGCTGCGCCGATGAATAGGCGGCCCGCAACTGGTCGGCATAGCCGGCGGGCAGATATGGATTGGAGCTTGTCGGCGCTTTAATTAGTTCGTAGCCGGGCTTCGGATCACGGCCCCATGTTTTATAGACGAACTTGAAGCCCTCTGGCGTTGACACGGCGGCAAGCGTGTTGGCTGAACCATCCGGCTTGGATTGCCGGCACCGGCCCAGCATCTTTGTCCATACGTCAGAGGCGTGCGACTCTCTCAGCGTGTCGATTTCGTCAATGATAGCGTCTGCCACCTCAAAGCCGACCAGCCGTTCCGGTGCCTCCGCCGATCGGAATATGATCTGGCTGCCGTTCTCCAAGGTGCCGATGTTGTCGCCCTTGTTGAGTTCGAAGCCGATTCCCCACCGCTCAAAGATGGCGGAAAAGCGCGGCCATGCAATGAGGCGCACCAGATCAAAGGTCGGCTCGACAAATGCAAAGTCCATGCGAGGATACTGCAAGGCCAGCAGCGCCAGGCGCACCACGGCCGCCTCCGACTTGCCTGCACCAAAGCCTGCCACCATTGCCGGATGGCGAGCCTTGCTGAACACGAACGCCTCTTGAGGCTCCGTTAGCTGGATTTTGACCTCATGCATTGGGCTTGATGTCAATCACCTTAGCGTCGTCACCGTTGGCCGGTGCTGCCCGCTCGATCACGATCTTGATGCCATCGGCCTTAGTGCCAAGATTGATTTGCGTGGGCAACACCTTAGACAGCAGCGCCAAGAACGCAACCGGCTGCTCATCGGCCATGCGCGCCAGATAATTCGCACCGCCAGCCTTATCAAACGCCGCAAGGATCGCCTCGCGGATGGTGATTGTGGTCTTGTTTTGGACACCTTTCGGACGGCCTTTACCGGCTTGCGCCATGAAAGCTGGCGTAATCCGTTTATCAACCACATTTTTGGGTTTGCTGGCCATGCCGTTCTTTACGCCTCAGTCATATTTTTTTCAATGGGAGGCATACCCCCCCCTATTTCTCAAGTTCACTCATCAGCCGTTCAATATACCACTTCGCCTTGCCCAAGTCTGTAGCGCCACCTTTTTCCCGCCAGCGCCAAAGATATTTGATCGCGTTAGCTGTGCAGATAGCTTCGATACCGCTTAGGTTCACGGTAGCAGCCGCCAGAGCGTCTATGCACTCCACATGCCCTTGTCGGTAGTGATCTGGATTTATGTGATCGGTCATTGTTCACCTCATTTGATGCCGCACCGCTATCACCCTATCACCCTGCACCTTAAGGTGCAGAGGGTGAGGGAGGGTGAGGTTAGCGGCTTTTTGCCCCCTTTTTCACCCTAACCCTCACCCTCACCCTAGGGTGACTTAGGGTGACCATTTTTAGCCATTATCATCGCGCCACGGTGCGTTGGATCGGTGAAAATCCAGCCGTGTTCCGTTGTCTCAATCATGTCTGATATGATCAACGTTCCGATGATTTTGTCCGTATAGGACGGATTTAGCATGTTATCGACAGTGCGTTTTGCGTTGCCATCTTTTTCTAGCGCCGCGCGCAAAAATGAACGGGACAGGTAAGGCATCCCGTCACGTTCCTCTGCGCCGCTCTCCCACCAAGCTTTTTCCCAGCGTTTGCGAAATTGCGCCAGCTTACTGTCGGCCTTTGGCGTTTGTTCCGGCGCTTCGGCTGGCATGACCACAACGCTTTTTACCGGCTCACCATCCTCATCCATCCAGCCTGGAATGACCACTTCAACAAGATTAGCGTGCAGGAAATGATCGGGTTGCCCGTCTTTCATTTTCTTGTTTACGATCTTAAGCGGCTTGCCTGCTTGCACGCTATATTCCACGTCAAGCGCGCCTTTCCATGCTGATGAGCCTCGCGCACGGTGCTGGGCTTCATCACTCACGCCAGTGTGGTGAACAAGAATAACGGTGCAGCCAAATTCTTCCTTTAAGCCGTCTGCGGCTTGGATCATCGTTCGCACGTCTTGTGCGCTGTTTTCGTCACCGTTCATAAAGCGGTGGACGGTATCGACCACAATCAGCGATGGCGCTTCGCCAACACCGCGCACGGCTTCCAGAACGCGGCTGTAGCCCTCTGGCGTGTTTAAATCGCAGCCGGTCTTGCTAACCCACAGATTAATATCTTCCGGGCGGTAATGCGCTGCCCATGCTGCTAATCGGCGCTTGATGCCGTAATGGCCTTCGCCGGCTAGATATATCACCGCGCCGTGTCGTTTCACTTTGTTGCCGTGCCATTCCGGCAGGCTTGACGCTATATGCAAACACCAATCCAGCACCACAAACGATTTGCCGGCACCGCTTGGCCCATGAACCATTGCCAGTGCGTGCTGCTCAAGCCAGCCTTTGATGATCCATTTTGGCGGCGCTTGATCAGCCATTAGCGCATTGGCTTTTAACAGCCAGCCATCTTGTGTGGGCGGCAGCAATATGGCCTTCAGATCATGCCCAGCGGCCCGGTAGTCGTTGGCGTCCATGCCCTCGATCGGGACGCGCACAACGCGGACGCCATACTTGGCGGCGGCCTGATCGGCATATTTAAATCCGATCCCGCCCTTGTCATGATCTGCCACTACCACGATGTCAGCCAAGCTGCCGCGCTTTTCCCGCAGTGCCTTTGCAACGGCTGGCAGATTGCTGGCGCTGTAAGCAATCGCGCAAGCCTGGCCCGTTTCCTCCGCGATCGTGGCGGCGGTGGCGAATCCCTCGGCTATGTAGACAGTGCCGCCGTTGTCATCGCCGACGATCCAGTGGGCGTCTGTGGCACGGCCGCTGGCGTGATAAAGTTTGCCGCCGTCGCCGTCGATGTATTGCAGACTAACCAAATGCCCGGCTGGGTCATACATGGGCAAGGCCAGCCGCCCGTCACCTGTCACCCGCGCGCCGTTGGGGCTGACACCTTTTCGCACCAGATACGGATGCCAATCAGGAGCGCCGGCAAGGCTGGCCCAAATGGTTTCCGCCACGTCTGCAACGGATTCCTGAATTTTGGCCTTGGCAGCATCGCGCGCCTTGACGGCTTCGGCCAGCCGTTTGGCCTCTGCCATGCGCTCTGGAATAGTCAATTCACGGCCAATGTCTGCGCGGAATGTTTGCTCTATAGCCGCCCGCCAGCACCCAAACCGCCCAGCCGGAACGCCATCGGGGAAAACGCAATACCAGCCGCTCTTGTCATGGCCCGGCTTGCCTTTGGTGTAGCTGTCAAAGCGATGCAGTTTGCCATCAAGTTGAATGTTAGCCGGTGGCCTGATGCCTGCCCGCTCCATGGCGGCAACAAGCTGCACCTCTGGCGGGTCGAACTGCGGCTGGGCTGGCGGTGACCACGGGCCATCTAGGATTTTGGTTAGGTCAGCCATTTGAGTTCCTAATCATATTTTCTACCATCTGAATTCGTTGACCAATCCAGCGCATTACCGGCACGGCCATGCTGTTGCCTAGCGCCTTGTAGCGCGGGCCATCAGGGCAGGCGTTTGCGCCTTTTTTTCGCCAAGGGATAGCTGTCCAATCATCAGGAAAGCCTTGCAGGCGTTCGCATTCGCGCGGCGTGAGGCGGCGGACGGCTGAAGCCTGTGCCACCGCCGGAACCTGACAACGCTGCAATTGCGCCGTGTCTTTCGGCTCAAGCCCGCGCGCATCACCGCCAGATTGCCAGTCAAATGCGACGGGGACGCAAAAATCATCTTTGTTGTGGCCAAGTCCCTTCCCAAGCGATGCCGGCAACGCGCCCACCACATAAGCTTGCGTATCAGGCCCGCGCAGCCCACCCTTTTGCGTATCAAGGCAAGGTGAAATAGCAGGAAAAAACATCCCCGCCCCCCCATTAATGTGCTGATTTTCTATCCCTTGCTTATCGCCAAAATGCGCGTTGAGTGTTGGAGCAATTTCGGCTGGCCAAGTGGCTAAGAAATTGTCGCTGTCCTCGCGGTGACTGCTTTGAGACTGCGCTCTAATGCTTCTGGCAACACTTTGCCCCGTTTCTCGGCGCGGCGCAGGATGCCCCGACATGCTGTGGCGCTCAAAAAGAACCGCTGCGGCACGTCGCCAATCTCCAAGATATCCGACAACGAACACACGACGGCGGCGCTGGGCCACTCCAAAGAACTGAGCGTCAAGCACTCGGTAGGCCCACCCATACCCGAGTTCGCCCAAGCCCCCGAGAATGGAACCAAAATCCCGTCCGCCGTTGCTTGACAAGACGCCGGGGACGTTCTCCCAAACCACCCATCTGGCCCGTGTTCGGTCAGCAAGCCTAAGAAACTCAAGGGCCAAGTTGCCACGGTCGTCATCCAGTCCGCCTCGCAGGCCAGCGATGCTGAACGATTGGCAGGGGGTTCCGCCGACAAGAAGGTCAATTGCTCCATATTGATCTGCTCCTATTGTGGTAAAATCGCCGTGCAGTGGCACGCTTGGATAGTGATGCGCTAACACGGCGCGCGGAAATGGCTCAATCTCACTAAAAAAAGCAGGTTGCCAGCCAAGCGAATGCCATGCGGATGATGCTGCCTCAATGCCACTGCAAACGCTGCCATATTTCATGTCCGGCCTTCCAAATACTCTGCCAACCGCTGCACCGTTTGATAGCGCGGATTAGTGCTGTTGCCGTTGCGGATGTCACTAATGGCATCTTTTGACAGGCCGGTTGCCTTTGCCACTACATCAATGCGCCGATCCTTTAGCGCCTCGCGCACTTTTTCAAGCGTCATGGGTTTTTTCTCCGTCACGGCCCGTTGCCGCATTTTCATGCTTTACATCCGCATTGGATGGCTGTAAAGCCAAAATCACGCCGCGACCGGATTCGCCGACTGCGGTGTTGGAGAAAGACAATGGCTATTAACCTAAAGAGAACAGGCGGCCTATCCGCCAATGGTGTTAAAATGTGCGTATATGGCCAGGCAGGCGCTGGCAAAACAAGCCTGATTTCGACCTTGCCTAATGTTGTGGCAATCAGTGCAGAAGGCGGCTTGCTTTCGATCGCGGGTGCAGACGTGCCTTATATCGAAGTCAAAAGCCTTGCCGATCTGCACGATGCCTATGCGTGGCTTACCGGCAGTGACGAAGCCAAAGCGTTTCAATCGGTGGCGATTGATTCACTGTCAGAAGTTGCCGAAGTGGTTTTGAACGCTGAACTTAAAGCCAACAAAGATGGTCGCGCGGCATACGGTGAACTCAGCACCAAAATGAACGAGCTAATCCGCGCTTTCCGTGATCTGCCCGGCAAGCATGTTTACATGAGCGCCAAGCTGGAAAAGTCACAGGATGAGATGGGGCGCATTCTTTACAATGCGTCCATGCCGGGCAAGTCGCTTACACAAAGCCTGCCCTACTTCTTTGATCTCGTTATGGCCCTGCGCGTTGAGCGTGATGCCGATGGCAACGCCCACCGCGCGCTGCTGACTGACAGTGACGGGCTTTGGCAGGCTAAGGATCGGAGCGGAAGACTGTCTCAGTGGGAAGCGCCAGACTTGGGCGCGATTATTGCCAAGATTGGGGGTGCAGCATGAACACGCGCATGGATAACTGGGCTGAACAAGCCGAACGGCGTTTCAACGAGCAGCAACAGGCAATCATTGCCGAAAACGATGCGCGGCGGCGCTTGCGGGATGCCGCGCCCAAATTGCTGGCTGCCCTAATAGAGTTAGACGCATGGGCAATGAACGAAAGCGGCGCTCACTATCCAAACGGGACATTTGAAATTGTTCGCTCTGTCATTGCCGAAGCTACAGGTGAAACATGCTGATCGCCCTCGCTATCGCACAAGCGATATTCGCCATCGGCGCTTTGCCGGTGATCAATGGCAACATCCGTGATCGGCACGTCAATGCAGCATGGGGAAGCATATTTGCTTGTTTGCTGTTTAGCGTGACCGCCTACGTCCTTGCAATGGAAGGTATGCAATGACCGTGCCAATTTATCAGCAATGGCTAAACGCCAAGGCAGTTGAAGAAGCCGCCATTAAAACACGCCGCGATCTGGAAGATGCAATGGCGTTTGAGTTGGCCTTGCCGGCCAATCTTGACGGCACCAGCAACTTTGATTGCGACGGCTACGCGGTGAAGATTGTTGGCCGCATCAATCGCAAGATTGATTCCGACAAGCTGCAATCACTGGCGGCAGAGCATGGGCTTGCCGATCATTTGCCCAGCCTGTTCCGGTGGAAGCCGGAAATAAACGCGACGGCATGGAAAGCTGCCGCTGCAACCATCACCGAACCGCTGCTTGACGCCATCACGTCCACACCGGGTCGTCCTACGTTTAACATCAGCAAGAAGGAAATCTGACAATGGCTAACCTTGGAGAGAGCTTTAACGCTGACGATCTGCCCACAGGCAACAGCGGCGAATATGAATTGCTGCCAGAGGGCCTTTATTCGGCCATGATCGCCAAGGCAGAAGTCGGGCAGACCAAATCCGGCACCGGCACAAAGATTGATTTGCGCCTCGACATCACCGGGCCGACGCATCAAGGCCGGGTGATCTTTGCGGCGATCAACATCCGCAACCAGTCTGCCAAGGCAGAGGAAATTGGGCGGCAGCAGCTTGGTGAGATCATGCGCGCCATCGGCCTGCCACGGCTTGAAGATAGCGACCAGCTTGTCGGTGGCCAGTTGCAGATCAAGGTGAAGGTGCGCCAGCCGTCACCGGATGACGTAGCGCGTGGCTACAGCCAGCCCCGCAATGATGTTGGCGGCTATCGCGCCTTGGCTGGCGGCGGGCTTCCTGCACCGGTTGCTGCCAAGGCTGCCGCTGCACCGGCTGCCTCTAGCGCCAAACCGCCCTGGGCAAAGTAACAACAAAAAATGGGGCTGGTGATGAGCCAGCCCCAAGTTGTTCACGGGAGGAGACAAACATGGCAAAGCTGCCGGAAGTCATTATAGCCGATCAAAGTGCCGTGGCAAGCCTGATAGATGCTCATCACGCTGCCAAGCGTGAACGGCCACGCCAGCACCTAGGCGCAAGCCTGCTTGGCCATCATTGTGATCGGTGGTTGTGGCTATCGTTTCGCTGGGCTGTTGTCGAACAGTTTGAAGGCCGCATTCTGCGCTTGTTCCGCCGTGGCCACAATGAAGAATCTACCATCATCACCGATCTGGAAGCGATCGGCATCACGGTTCGCGGCCAGCAAAACCGCGTTGATTTTGGCGCGCATGTTAGCGGCTCCATTGATGGGATTGGCCTTGGCATTCCCGAAGCGCCAAATACGGAGCATTTGCTAGAGTTTAAGACGCATGGCAAAAAGAGCTTTGACGATCTGGCGGCTAAAGGTGTTCGCGTCTCTAAGTGGCAGCACTATGTGCAGATGCAACTATACATGGCCGGGCTTGGCTTAACGCGGGCGCTCTATGTCGCCGTTTGCAAGGATGATGATCGGCTGCACTGTGAACGCGTGCGATATGACAAGGAGACCGCCGATCGCTTTATTGAGCTAGGCCGGGCGATTACTTTGGCCGATCGTATGCCGCCGCCTATCAGCACCGATCCGACATGGTATCAATGCGGCTGGTGTCCCGCCAAGGCCATGTGCCATAAATCACAGCCGACCAAAGAAGTGAACTGCCGCACATGCGCCCACGCGACGCCGAAAGAGGATTCAAC
>Ga0315905_10001385_pt1 | contig 26063 bp, 24 predicted proteins | sample LakEriMetagenome_5_FD_203522 | JGI IMG/M metagenome (GOLD analysis project Ga0315905, IMG submission 203522) | Freshwater fungal communities from buoy surface, Lake Erie, Ohio, United States - Buoy 4 MA121 | ecosystem: Environmental > Aquatic > Freshwater > Lake | place: USA: Lake Erie, Ohio...
AGATGATACCCAACAAGCTATTAAAGGTTCTATTACCCTCGCTGACTTACTGCGTCGTTCAGGTATCCATTACATTGACTTGGAACGTTACGGACTCCATAACCCCAACCTCAAACAAGCGGAAAAAGAAGGAGCGGAAATTGATATCAAGTATGCTGGTTATTTAGCAAGACAGCAAAACCAAATTGACCAAGTTGCTCGTCAAGCAAATCGCCAGCTACCTAGTGATTTGGACTACTCAACCATTGATACTTTATCGAAGGAAGCGAGGGAAAAGTTGAATAAAGTCCAACCCTTAACTATTGGACAAGCTGCGAGAATTGGTGGTGTTAATCCGGCGGATATCAACGCCCTTTTGATATATTTAGAAATATCTAAAAATAACATAACTAAAGCCACCCCAACCCCAGTCATTCTGTCTTAATAAGAGTAGCGGTAATTCATGAGTTACCGCTAGGTAATCATAATAAAAGTAATATTCAATACTATTTATTTAATAAATTCCTGTATTCACAAAAACCAAGATTAGTTGTTTAATGGAGAAAGTTAGTGAATTTCCACCATAGTTTTTGATTTTTCTATTATTTTCAGCTACAACCACAAAAGCATATATGTTACTAACATCTAGCACTGATTTACCTAATTCAGAAGCAGCGGAAAATTTCGTTACAGAAGAGCTTTGTGCAATAGAAACCTATGCTGAAAGCTTAATGAACGAAATTTTTGCTGATATTGATACCATTCTCAATGGTGACAATGAGCAGAATTGTAATCAAACTGAGGAAAAATATGTACATAATCTCAACACGGCATTAACAAGAACAGACGCAAGTTTATCACCAAAAGTAAAGCGCTCATTAACATCTGCTTCACTTGTTAAAAGTTCACTAAAAACAGACCTGGTAGTTAATTCTTCCTTTCCGGGAGCAATTACTACTACACAGAGATCACAAACCAGTGGTTTAGATAAATTAATATATATGGGATTTGGTTGGTCTATGGCTACATTATGTACGCTTTGGCTAACGAACTTTGCCTTATTAAATAGAGCGAATACTCAATTAAATTCTAGTTCACAAAACACGCAGACACTAGGATCTGTTGATGTGAAATCAGATCCTCACTTAGATTTAGTGAACTATATGTTAACTGCTTTTTCACTGATAGAACAGCAAGAAAAGAGCAACTACACAACTACAGTCAAACCAAGATTGACTAATGTTAGTTTTAAGCAAAATAATGGCTTACCTTTACCAAGTACGCAACAACAAATTACCCAACCACAAATTAAAGCTTCTCCCTTACCGATAGCTGCCAACAATTTACCTCCTGTTCCCCAGGTTGCAATTGCCACAAATGCGACAAATAAAAAATATATCCCAGTTAACCAGTCTCCAGTGTTGAGCTATCAACCACAAATTCAACCACAAATTAAGGCTTCTCCCTTACCGATAGCTGCCAATAATTTACCTCCTGTTCCCCAGGTTGCAATTGCCACAAATGCGACAAATAAAAAAAATATTCCAGTTGACCAATTTCCAGACTCAGTTTACCAACAACCAACCATTTCCCCAGTCAGAATACCACAACCTTCACCTTCAGTAGTCAATAATCCTCCTATCAAGAACGTACAACCAGCAACTCAGCCGAAAACAAAAAAGACAGAGATTAATTCTCAACCTTTAAAAGAGGCACCGGCAAAATTAGCGACTGTTACTCCAACAATTTCTGTACAACTAGAGGGAATATTGGAATCAGGTGATCAATCTGTGGCCTTATTTAACATAGATGGTAGCACTCGCGGGGTTAATCTGGGGGAAAATATTGGTGGCACAGGCTGGATACTAATAGAAATCAGTAACGGTGAAGCTATTATTCGCCGTCATGGTGAGAAAAGATCCATTTATGCAGGACAAAGACTATAAAAGCTTAAAAAGCTTGCAGGAAACAGGTGAAAAAATGAAAAGGCTTGGAGGGTAAACCAAGCCCAACTTCACTCAGGGTAAAATATATCATATATTGTAGAGATGATTTATATTTTAATAATCCTTCCCAAGAGAGAAACTTGAAAATCTCAACCTTCACACAATACAGGGGTGGTAATTGTGCCATGATATCACTTAATTTTGTCGCCATATTTTTATTCTCCTTTGTCTTTTAATTCCTGAAGATGGGAGTCAAATCTTTTATCTGCTTTTGTAATTAATTGTTTGTAAAATCGTAAGTATTCAGCTATAGCACTTGTTCATGATCAGATCCCCGACTTCTTTTATTGATTGTGTCCATAAATGATAAATTGCTCATAAAAGTCGGGGATCTTTTTCCCTCACCTGAAATCTTTCCCAATTCTGAGATAATTAATTAGATGAACGAGAAAATTACTCCCTTCCCACACAAAGATAACTGATATTTTTTCTCCGTGTCCTCTGTGTCCTCTGTGGTTCGTTTAAAAAAAATAGTAATCTAACAGTAATACCAAGAATAATTGTAGCTTGCTTCCCGAAGGGTACGCAGATAAACGCGGATAAACACAGATAAAGATGGATAATCAAAAATCAAAACATGATACTGTTAAAAAACATCCTGCAAATCCTTAAATCCTGGACATCCTGATTCAGACAATTGATTATGATGCTTCACTGGTAAAAGCCACCTTTCATGTACTTAATGATTGATATTATCTTGCGATTTCTGCTGTTTTGTTTCCATTTGTTTTAAAAACCGTTTCACTTTACGCTTTGATAGTAAAGGTTTTGGTATTACATCAGGTATTTTATAATCAATTGGTGCATTATTGTACCATTGATTCACTAAATCAACAATATTATTTATTGATTCATTGGTTAATTTTCTAAATTCTGGACTTCCATTACGTTTTAATTTGTTACCGTTTTCGTTATCAATAATTGGTTCGAGAATCCATTTGTAATACCCATTATCATTATCCAGAGTAAAGAAAAATAGACATATTGGAAAATTACACTTTGTAAATCGTGATTGCAGAACATTTATATCTGCTCCTTCTATATTGAAAATATCCTCATTTTGAATTATCTTAGGTGTAGATTTTACAGCTTTTATTTCCACACCAAAAAGCCTATTAATATCCTTACCATTTTTACTAATGGAAACTAGAACATCCAAATCATAATCTTTTTGATCTCTATAAATAATCAAATCATCACGTTCAGTTAAAGATACTATTGCTAAAGCTTTTGAACGTAAACCAATATACCAAGGTTGTTCTGTTTGCATTGTTTCATCTCCATTTGAACTTGGAACTTAAATTTTTTTGTTTATTCTGTGTATAAGGTTTCCAGAAATCATTGACTTCATTCCAAAGGATTTCTCTATTTTGTTTATCAATAGGAAATTCAGTAGATAGGCTTGAGAGAGATTTTAAATTTTCTCCATTAGCAGAAACTATATAACCTGTTTTTTGAATTTCATCAATTCCAACTATATAAGTTGGTGCTAGATAAGATGCTATACCAATTACAGATTTTTTTTCTACTTTCACATTCAAACGGTTATCTTTTTTAGTATAACCTTGCCTAGTAGTTTTGACTTGTACAAAGAAATAGGGAATATATGAACCTGCACCTATTAACTCCACAATAAAATCAACATACTGCCATTTATCTCCTAAAAACTGTGGCTTAAAAATTGGACCCGCATCAGAGTGAAATTCTGTCATTAAAAGGCTAAATATCAATTCACCTCTTTGTCCTAGTGCATCCCTCATTTTCTTATATATACCCCTATCATAATTCAAGTTATAATTTTCTTCACACAATACAGGGTAGGCAATTTTGCCCACCCCATATAGATTTTACACAGTGATGCGAAACTACCTTAAACTATGCACCTTCCCGCAACTTATCCAACACACTGCGGTCTTCCAAAGTCGAAGTATCCCCCGACACTTCCTGACCTGCTGCTAAATTCCGCAATAAACGACGCATAATTTTACCAGAACGGGTTTTCGGTAAAGCATCAGTAAACCTGATTTCAGCAGGACGAGCGATCGCTCCAATCTCACTTACAACGTGCTTTTTCAGTTCCTTACTTAACTCCTCACTGGCCTGATAAGTACCCTCTAAAGTGACAAAAGCTACAACTTCCTCACCTTTCAATTCATCCGGTTTACCCACTACAGCAGCCTCAGCCACCGCCGGATGAGACACTAGGGCTGATTCTACTTCCATTGTTCCTAAGCGGTGTCCAGAGACGTTCAGGACATCATCTACGCGCCCCATGACCCAGAAATAGCCATCTTCATCCTTCCTTGCACCATCGCCAGCAAAGTACGTATATTTACCATCTGTAGGCGGAATATGTTCCCAATAAGTCCGCCGGAAACGGTCAGGATCACCGTACACAGTCCGCATCATTCCCGGCCAAGGATGACGAATGGCTAAATAACCACCTTCATTATCAGGAACAGAATTACCTTCTAAATCCACTACATCCGCAATAATACCTGGAAAAGGTAGAGTCGCTGAACCGGGTTTTGTAGCAATTGCCCCAGGTAAGGGTGTAATCATAATCCCACCGGTTTCCGTTTGCCACCAGGTGTCCACAATCGGACAGCGTTCACCACCGATAATTTTTTGATACCATATCCAAGCTTCGGGGTTAATGGGTTCACCGACAGTTCCCAGTAATCTCAGGGAAGAAAGATTACGTTTATTAGGATGATGTTCACCCATTTTAATAAAGGCACGAATGGCGGTTGGTGCAGTATAAAAAATGGTCACGCCGTATTTTTCAATCACATCCCAGAAGCAACCAGGATTAGAAGCACGGGGCGCACCTTCATACATGACAGTGGTTGCACCGTTGGAAAGTGGTCCATAAACTATATAGCTATGTCCTGTAATCCAACCGACATCAGCAGTACACCAATATACATCTGTATCCTGAAGATCAAAAATCCATTTGGTAGTAATATGACTGTATAAGTTATAACCGCCTGTGGTGTGGACTACTCCTTTCGGTTTTCCCGTACTACCGGAAGTGTAGAGAACAAACAGCATATCTTCACTGTCCATTGGTTCTGCGGGACAATCCGCAGAAACGCCTTTTTGTAAATCATGCCACCAATGGTCACGACCGGCTACCATTTGTATTGTTTGATTTGTGCGTTTGACAACTAGCACATCTGTAATACTGGGGACTGCATTGTTTTCTAAAGCCTTGTCTACCTGTTCTTTGAGGGGGACAATTGCATCTTTGCGCCAACCACCATCCGCTGTGATTACTATCTTTGCTTCTGCATCATTTAAGCGATCGCGTAAAGCTTCAGCACTAAAACCACCGAAAATAACGCTATGGGGTGCGCCAATTCTGGCACAGGCTAACATAGCTATGGCGGCTTCGGGAATCATAGGCATATAAATACCAATGCGATCGCCTTTTTTCGCGCCCAATTGTTTTAGTACATTAGCGAATTGACAAACTTCTCGATGTAATTGGGAGTATGTCAGAGTGCGAGAATCTCCCGGTTCTCCTTCCCAAATCAACGCAGCCTTATTTTTACGCCAGGTAGTGAGATGTCTGTCAAGACAATTGTAAGAAATGTTAATCTTACCGTTGACAAACCACTTAACAAAAGGCGGTTGCCAATCTAGTACAGTGTCCCATTTTTGAAACCATTGTAACTCATTTTCTGCCAATTCTGCCCAAAATTGCTGAGGATCGGCTTTTGCTCGCTCGTAAAGACGCTGATAGTCTGCTAAACTTTTGATATGGGCATTTTGCGAAAAATCACTGTCAGGTGGAAATAGCCGCTTTTCCTGTAAAATGGATTCTATGGTTGGTTGAGACATGATAATGGATAAAAACGATATTGTGGCTAAAACTATTCTTAACTAAGTTGTACTAAATAATGTTGAAATTTTCATAAAGCTGCACTGAATGTAAAGATTATTTACTGATATGATTATCTAATCCTACTTTAGTAGGAAAATTAAACAAGGCTGAATTTATCAGCGCTGTAGTAAAATAAAATAATGATGATGTTTTTAACAATCTTATTTACCGATCAAGTTAGACATAAGCATGAGAGCAACTAAGTTAGTGTTTTACCATAGGATACAGTTTGCAAGCCAAAGAAATTAAGGATAAATTAAACCTACTGATTGAACAAGCCTCTGAAATAGATCCAAGTCTCATGACAAAATTAATAGAGATCAACCGTTGGATTAAACATATCAAGCTTGGTTCTTTGATGTCCAAACCAATTGTCGTGGCTTTTTTATTAGAAGTGATTACAGACTCTAGAGTTTGGTTAGCAATTAGATCTCTACCCTCCCCAGAAGAGCAAAAACTACAGTTTGAGCAAATGACCGCCAATGAAAGATATTGGTACGGTTATCTATTTCCTAAATGGATAAACGCCACAGACACCAAATTTTATATTTGGAAGAAAAAAATGATGGCAGGGGAATTTAATCAAGCTGATAGTGATATCATTAAATATATAGCTCAAGATATTGTCCATCGTGAAGGGGATTTTTGGCGGCGTTATATAGCTGACCTTTCTATGGCCACAGACCTTATTGTCAGTAATCATCAAAATAAACCACTCTGTATTCAAGTCACAAGTGTTAGTGAAGAATTTCATGCTCAAAAATATCAAAAGTGGCAAAATGCACTGCAATTGTGGGAAATAGAAAGAGGATTATTCTTGAGTTATAATCCGCAAGAAAATGATTTTATTCAACAATTAGTCAATGTTGCACTGTATAACAGTGATCATCTTGCCGAAGGGAAGTATATGAATTTTTCCTGATTCCCAAATATTAAAATCGAAATCTGTGTCCTAGCCAACATCATTAATCTGCTGAAAATGCCATTTATGGTTAATCAACAACAAACTAATAGTAACGCTCAACTCGAAAATCTGACTGAAGCGTTAGCAGTAGCCCGGAATATGCAGCAAGATTGGTTAAATTATGGATTAAATTTTGTTCATATTTATGTAGAAGATGTAGAAAGTGATTGGTTAGAAACTTGGGGAGATGATCAAATATCTAGTCCGTTATTTGATGCTATTAAAGAATTTTTAGTTAGTGATGATGATGTAGCTATAAAAATTAGAAAGCATTTAGGAGATATCTCATTGTTTGATTTAGCAGTAGATTTAGAAGAATGTTTGAGACTTTCTAGAGATAATGATCAAATATCCGCTGTCAAAGATGTATTAGCAGGTGACTTTGATATTGATGATCTGGAATTATTATATCTAGCTGATAATTTTGTCAATAAAGTGTCATCAAAATGTCACACAAAATTATAATCTTCAGTTCGTAGTCAGGGCTTCAGCCCTGATTTATGAGAATCACATTGAGACCAAAATAGTAAATGTACTAACCCCCTGGTTATGTAAACCGGGAGTTGAAAAGCAGATAAATACAAGTTTACAACCTTTGCAGTAGATTTACACCGTGTGTATCAGTACCACAGGTGTTAAATAAATTGAATTTCTCCGCTAATTCTTGTACCTCCTGGGTTTCCCCAATACTAGGTTTCCATGGTTTGGGATTACTGTAAGCGTAGAAAGTCTCCACACCATCAATTCCATTATCTACAGCCGCAGGAATTAGATCAAAATGCGATCGCTTATACCGGGCTGGGTGAGCAAGTACGGCTAATCCCCCCGCTTCTTGAATGGCTGTAATCACGTTATTTGCTTGATAAGCCTTACCCACCACAGGTATTTTTTGTAAATAAGGTTTCATGCTGGGGTGTTCTGACTCAAAAGCATAAGCCAAAATGTGGACATCAGTATCTAGTAAATTGGCGCTAATTTCCGCACCACTCCACAGGTATGGAGTATGTGTATCTGGATGACTGCATTTCCAATTTTCTAACCAAGCTTGGGCTACTTTGTAACCATCAATACTATGATGATCAGTGATTGCTAGACCTTTTAAGCCAATTGCGATCGCTTGACTCATCAATTCACTCGGTTCTAGTCTACCATCAGAGTGAACCGTGTGCATATGAAAATTAAATAACTGGGGACAACTTTGAGCATCAATATGTTGGAATACTTGCTTTAGTAGTTCCTTGGAAACAGTAGTCCGGGCAAAATTTATAACCATAACCCCTCTACACAAAAATTACATTTTTCTCAAAACGGGTATTACTTAATACGTGAGATATAACCAATACCGCTAAATGGCAATTACAGATACTTCTTTAACTACACGAATGGATTTTTGCAATATGTCAATAGTATCTTAGCAAATATTAACGCTGAAAACGATGAGTATTTTTGATTACTTCCATCAGAAAATCTAAAGTTTGTATGTGACAACTCGTTATCCTGCTACAAATGAAACAGAAATTGACCACAATTGTTTTCAAAGTATAAAAGTCAATCTATGGGAACTCAGGAAAAATTCAGGTTTTCAAACCCATGGAGATGGGTTTTATGTGTATATTCTAATACGGATAATTTAGACGTTTGGCCTTACAATAAATTAACTAATTCACCTGTTCCAGTTATCACTTCGCCAATTACATAAGCGGGAATATCCTGGGACTGAAAATGAGTAATCATTTGTTCTGCTTGTTGGGGTGGAACTAATAATACAAAACCAATACCCATGTTAAATGTATGATACATAGCTTCAGTACCGACAGAACCAGCCCCAGCTAACCAACCAAAGACCGGAGGAATAGTCCAACTGTCGGGTATCATTTTAATCGCTTGACCCTGATTTAAACATCTAGGTAAATTTTCTGGTAAACCGCCACCAGTAATGTGAGCCATACCATGAATTTCCGCACCAGATTGTAATGCGGCTAAAACAGATTTAACATAAATGCGTGTAGGCGTGAGGCAAGTCTCACCAATAGATTTTCCATGTAGTATATCTGGTGTATCAGTCCATGCAAACCCGCCATCACTGACAATTTTGCGGACTAAACTCAACCCATTACTATGGACACCCGCACTAGCTAAACCTATAGCCACATCTCCTATTTGCACCTGAGAACCGTCCAACATTCGGCTTTTTTCGACAATTCCCACACAAAAACCAGCCAAGTCATATTCACCAATTTGGTAAAAACCGGGCATTTCCGCCGTTTCTCCGCCCAATAAAGCTGAACCGGCTAATTTACAACCTGTAGCTATTCCTGCGACTACCTGAGTTAATTGTTCCTTGTCTAATTTACCCGTAGCTACATAATCGAGAAAAAATAAAGGTTCTGCACCTGATGTTAAAACATCATTAACGCACATTGCCACCAAATCTATGCCCACAGTATCATGGCGGTTGAGAATTTGGGCTATTTTCAATTTTGTACCCACACCATCTGTCCCAGAAACCAAAACTGGTTCTTTGTAACCTGTGGGCAGTTGAAAGCAGCCACTAAAGCCACCTAATCCGCCTAAAACCTCTTTTCTGAAAGTGCTATGAACCAAATTACGAATTTGGTCTACAAAAGCTCTACCTGCTTCAACATCAACGCCTGCATCCCGATAATCCATGCTTAACTATACCGTTATCAATTGATTATTTAGGTTATGATTATCACACAATTTATTAATTTAGATCAATTATTGTATCCTAAATAATCAATCATTAGTCATAAAAATCTGGTAAATTAAGTGAGCAAGGAAATAACCCAATTTTATTATACAGCTAAACATAAACCAAATCAGTTAATTTATGGAAGTGGGCAAACTGCGTTAATTACCGGATGGACCGTAAAAGAAGCAGTCTATAAACACTTAAATAACAATGAATATGCTGTAATTGGACAATTATACTCACCAACAAGGGGTATAAATTTATTAATTCGTAATTTATTGTTAAATCCTCATGTTAGATACTTGGTTGTTCTAAATGCTACCAAAGAAGATAAAAACGCAGGTGGTTGTCAATGTTTAGGTGATTTTTTCCGTCATGGTGTAGAAGAAAGTATTAGTGATATTGGGCGAAAATCTTGGGTAATTCGTTCTTTGATTCCGGGTTATATTGATATTGATATTAATATAAATGCCTTAGAAAAATTGCGTAACTCCATAGAAATTCAAGAAGTCATATCAATATCTGATGCTGTTGAAAAAGTTAAATATTATGCAGATAAAAAATCCGTTCCACCTTGGGGAACACCCTTAGAATTTCCTATGCAGGTAACTGAATCAAACGTTTTTCCCGGCACAAGATATGGACACAGAATAGAAGGTAAAACCATTGCTGAAACTTGGGTAAAAATCATTCATAGAATTAAGACAACCGGGACAATTAGACCCACAGGTTATGATGGAACATGGCAGGAATTGATAGATTTAATGGCAATTATTACCGACGAACCCGATGATTTTTACTTTCCTGAACCCAACTATTTACCAATAGACAGGAGTTTTTTAAAAGAATATATATCTCAGATATTAGATAATGCAATCAATCAAGAAGGGGTAAAATACACCTATGGACAAAGGTTACGTTCTTGGTTTGGAAAAGATCAAATTGAACAAGTAATTGAAAAATTAGCCCATGACATTAATTCCGCAAGGGCTGTAATGTCCTTATGGGATGCTAATCAAGATCATAACGATAACCCACCTTGCTTAAATCATATTTGGGTGAGAATAGTAGATAATGAACTATCTTTAACCGCGACTTTTCGTAGTAATGATATGTTCTCAGCATGGCCAGCCAATGCCATGGGATTAAGAGCTTTACAAAAGTATATTTATGATGCTTTAATTAATAAAACCGATCATGTATTAAAAATGGGAGCATTAATTACCATTAGTCAAAGCGCCCATATTTACGATGATTGTTTTGAAAATGTCGCTAACGTAATTTCATCTCAATATAGTAAAATTGCTCAAAGAAAAGACTATTTTGATCCTGCGGGTAGCTTCATTATTACCATTCAAAATAATCAGATTATTGTCGAACATACAACCCCCGGTTCTGGAGAAATAGTTAATTGTTACTCTGGTAAATCCGCACATAAAATTTCCCAGCACATATTCACAGATTGTCCGGGTTTACAAATTTCCCATGCCATGTACTTAGGAGTAGAATTACAAAAAGCAGAAACGGCTTTACTAATGAAAGAACAGCTTATTTATGAACAAGATAAACCTTTAAAAAAGAATACAATTCTCAAACAATAAAACGTATTTTTATTCCTCTGTGCGTCTCTGGGTGATCAAGAAAATTATAGTTAGCAATTAATAAAGTTATTGCTAACTATAACCACTAAAATTCTGACTAATTCAGTTAATCACACCTGGGCTATTTTTGTAACTCACAAAGTTGAAACTTACTGTAATTCATAGGCACAGATTCATATTCATCCCTGCTAGACAAATCCACAATTTCATATTCGAGATTATGCAGAGAATTTAACATCAAATCATCCCGATTTTGCCAAATTGCAAATATTTTTTCTCTACCATCATTTAAGGTTTTTAAATCAATTTGATAACCAGTATTTACTTGTTTTAACTTCAACCCCAATAAACTCAAAAGTCGGTTTAATATCTTAATTCCTGAAACAGCTTCTTTACCCCTAACTAGATCAATACCTAAAGCCCGTTTAATGTGTTTACTACTTTGCATAGCTACATTTTTCAACCACATCAAATCAGGATCATTTTCATTAAATACGCGCTGTAATTCCAGAAATTGTAGTATTCCTAAAGCCCGCATAGCTTCCACCTTGAGTGTATAAGTTTTTAAATCTGGGAGAAAAACTTTACCTTCTCCCCAAAATAATTGTTGATTCCATTCTTGCTGATCTTTTACATGAAAATATTCACTTTCATGAGTCAGATAATAATGAATTAACAATTGTCCATAATACCCCTTTTCATCCTGTAATTTGAGTTGGGGAGTAACAACAATTCCATACCTTTGTTTGAGAATATATTTATTAACTTGATGACGTTCTTCATGGGTGAGAGAATGTTTAGTTAATAGCTGTTCATATTCGATATAACCAATATCCCTAGCATTAGCGACAGCATTAGCGTTTGCTAGTTGATTTTGCTGTTTAATGTCTTTGATTTTGCCTTTAATTTCCTTGGCTTTTTGACGACTTTGCGCCCAATCTTTTTGAACTTTAACAATTTCTAAAATTAAGCGTTTGCGGTTTTCTAAATCACTAGGTTCAGTGGCAAAAAATGCCAACCGTAAATCGCGCAGAATGTTATTTTGTACTTCATTACTTCGGATTTGAATGTGATGTCCATCAGTTATCAATCCCTCTTGCATTGATTGACGATAGAGACGAATAGAAGCATTAACTCTTGCAGATAATTTTGCCCAAGTGCGTAAATGAATGGGATCATAAACTAAAGGTAAATCCACATCTATTTTATGCAATGGACTTAGTAAAGCTAGGTTTTCCTTTTGGTTCTCTTGATACCAATGAGATAGTAAACGATAATTTGTACTCCCACTTCCAATTAAGCCAATACCCCGTTTAGCACACCAAATAATCCGGGGAACATCATCCCTAACTCTTGCTAAGGCTTGACGGGCTTCTGAGTCAGGAATCACCCCTTGAAAAATACCATAAACTCGGTCAAAATGTTGAACATCAATACTAATTCCTGTTCCCAAACTAGGGGTAACAAAAACCGTATGATAATCGCTAATTTTCTGATTAATAGCCGCTATAAAATCAACGGCTGCGTGACCAGGTGTATTAGTAGTATGACTGCTAATTACTAAGGTTTCGGGAAATTCTTTTTTGAGTTTTTGCAACCGTTCTCTTAAATAATGCTCAATAGTTTCACAACTGTAACGACCAGAACGACTATCAGTGGTTACATAGCATTTACGTCCAGCAATTAGATCTAATTCTAATTGATGAATGAGGGGGGTGGGATTAGGTGAATCATAAAAAGTTGTATCCCAACCTTGTTCCGGTTTCCATTCATTAATGACTATCCAAGGAGTTAATTTAATTGCTGCTAAAGTTTGTAAATACTCTAAAGATACATCTGATAAATCCGCATCTTGGGCAATTATTAAACCTCCAGTTGTGATCACTGTGGAAATTAATTGTTGGAAAATGCGGAGAATTTTCACTCGTTTTTGTTTACAGGTATCACTGTTGAGTAAATGCCATAATGATTGTTCAACTTCATCTAAAATTAATATTGCTCCTCGCCAATGTTCTGGTTTTAATTTCCAAATTGAATCTACACATAATCCTAAAGATGGTGTAGTTGTTAAGGGATAAGTAAGGGGTAATTCATCAGCTTCTATACTCCATTTTTCATGTTCAATTCCCCATTTAATGCCGATTTTATCACATAAAAACCTTCCTAAGATGATTCTATGGGTAATTAATAAAACTGGTTGATTGCGGCTTTTTGCTTGTTGAACAATGCTTTGCAATGCGGTGGTTTTACCTGTACCTTTAGCCGATTTTACTCCCACTAAACCAGATGTGGGAAAGGGAATTTTCTCCAAATAGGGACAGTTAACAGTAATTGCAGCGGGAATTGTTAACTCTGTGTGGGGTTTGGTTTGGGCAATGTAATTATCTAAATCTACACTTTGACGATAAATTTTATCAAATGCTGTTGCACCTTTAGCAATGATAAATTCATCAACTCCTTTTTCTTTTCCTGGAAGTTCTACAATTTTAACATGACAATTTTGTTGTTGTAATAAACAACCTAGTTGGGAAATGGCATTATTGACGGCGGCAATTTTTTTCTGTTGAGTTTCAAAATCAAAACAAATATGAAAGTCGCGTTTTGTGTTTGTGAATGCTGCTAAATCAGCTATTAATTGCCGACTGGTAACTTTGCCAAATTCGTTTTTAATAACTCGATAACCGCTATTAATACCAGGAATAGCAATAGCAACATATCCTTGGGTTAATAGTGCTGCGGCTTTTTTCACACCTTCACAAATGATAATGGATATCTTATTTTTAATTACCCATTCCCAAAAACCTTCCGCTTCACCGTCATCATTAATGGTGATTTTTTCCGGTATTTCTAAGTTGTAAAGTTGTCCAACTTGTTGCCAAATTTCTAAAGATATGCGTAAACAAAATATGCGTGTGGGTGTGCTGGGAGGATGTTCATATTTGATTGATTTACCTTTCTGGTTTTGTCGCGGTTGGTTGGGTTTAAAACATCCCCATTCCATTTTATGCCAATTGTTGAGGGGATCTAGTCCAGAACACCACCAACCACCTTCGGTTATATGGGTATAACGCTGTAACCATGCACTTTTAATCATCCCTGTGTTGGTGCGGGGCAGTTTATCAGAAATCAACAGATATTCATAGGCATTTGTGCTTTGAAGCGATTTAAAGTTTAAACAGATTAAGTCTAGATTTATACCACTGCTCTTGACTAATTCTTCAAGGTGTTGCGGATGTAAAGAATGCAGATGCATAAGCTGAAGCAGCTAAGGAATATAAGGAAATTAAAACCTTAACATGGCTGGGTTGATTTTTCATAAAATATTTTTTTAAATTTAAGTGTTATTTTTTTAACTTTGTTTATATAAATACTTCTGTGAATATATCAAGGTTTGGTTTTAGCCATGAAACTGTACAAATAATAAATTTGTATTATGATTATATATACATATAATTTTTACTTATACGTATTGGCTATTCTTAGTCAGATAGATTTTATGATATAAATAATAAACATGAAAATCTCTGGTAGGTACATTTATGAAAAACCTTTATGGAGAAACTGATCCTAGAGATATTCCCATCTACTCCATTAGTGATGCTGCAAAATACTTACGTATTCCGGTAGGTACAATTCGCTCTTGGACAGTTTCAATCTCAAATGGTTCTAATTTCTCAAAACCACTAATTTTAACTCAAGATATTAAACCTAAACTCCTTTCATTTACTAACCTCGTTGAAATTCATGTTCTTAGAGCTATTCGTAAACACCACCAAATGCAACGAGACAAGGTAAGAATAGCTCTTGATTATATTCAGGAGAAGTTTCAAGTATTACATCCATTAGCCAGTGAAAAATTCTCAATAAATGGGGTTGACTTATTCATAGAAAGATATGCTTCTTTGTTTAATGCTTCAGAAGATTGGCGAACAGATTTGAAAAGCAGTTTTAATACTCATTTTCAACGCATTGAGTTTGATAAAAATGGATTTGCTATGAAACTTTTTCCCTTTACTGCTTCTCAAGAGGAAAATAACCCCCGCATTGTTGTAATTGATCCTAGAATTGCTTTTGGTCGTCTTGTGATTGCTGAGACAGGAATTCCTACCATTGTTTTGGCTCAAAGATTAAAGGCTGGTGAGTCAATTCAGGATCTAGCTTATGATTATAAATGCGATCGCCTGAAAATTGAAGAAGCTATCCGCTGTGAACTACCTGCTGCATGAGTAAACCTGAATCAATTACCTTTTTTACTGATAGGTGCTTAGGTGCAGGAACTGTTCCAGAAAAACTGCGCCATGCAGGTATTCAAGTTGAAATTCATGATCAACATTTTGGTCAAGGCACTCAAGATGTAGACTGGCTACCAGAGATAGGTCAAAGAGGCTGGGTTGTTTTGACTAAAGATGAGAGAATCAGCAGAAACAAATTAGAAAGAATTGCTGTTGCTCGCGCTCAAATAAAAATGTTTATTTTAACTTCCCAAGGTTTAAAAGGGGAAGAAATGGCAGAAATATTTATCAAAGCAACTGAACAAATGCAAAGATTTGTTCGTAAGCATCCTGCTCCATTTATTGCTAAAATTTCTCGTGATGGCAAAATAACGTCTTGGAAAGACAGTCAGATGTTATTGGCAGAAATGCAGCAGTTTTAATTACAGCAGTTCCCGGTATTATGAAGTACAGATATTAATGATAAAACTCTTGTGGTGCGGGCATACTTCGACAAGTGTTACAGTGAGCTTGTCGAAGTGTTCCCTGACCACACAAGTAAATTCACGAATCAAACCGGATTCCTATATCATTTATGATGCTCATAGCAACTTTATGTATTCATTAATGTTGCTACAAATTTTAAACCAAATTCTTCTTCAAAAACTCCTTTTTTGTAATCTAAACTCCACATTTCTAACCCACATTCATCTTCAATTGTTGAGGGAAATATCAACATCTTAAATTCTTGAAAATTGGGCTGATATTCACATTGAATATGAGCAATAGCACCTATTTGTCTTCTGTCTAAAGCTACAGCTAATCTTAACATCGCGCTGAGTTGATTAACCATTGTCCGATGTTCTTTGTGAAGTAGATTTCGATAGTTTTCATGCTTTTTCTTGGGTGGAGATTTGCGGTGATAACGGGCTATATTGGCGATAATTTCAATTTCGGTTTCGTTATATCCCAGTAATTCACTATTTCTAATTAGGTAGTATGAATGTTTATGGTGTGCTGAATGTGATACGTGATGACCAGAATTGTGTAAAACCGCAGCAGCCCATAATAATTGGCGTTGATTTGCACCCCAATTATGTATTTGCGCTTGAGTTTGATCAAATATACTGAGAGCAAAAGCGGCCACACGATCGCCATGTTCTAAATTAGTCTGGTATTTTTTTGCAGTTTTTAATACACTGCGTTGACGAATGGAACTTTGAAACCTCAGCCTGTTATCAATGAAACCATGGGTCAGCATCCAGTCTACTATAACACCTTCCCGCAGCGATCGCTCACAAACTGTTAAGGATTCTAGCCCTAACAAGGTCATTGCTTCCTGTAAAATTACTGCCCCTGCAAGTATTACTTCTGACCTTTTTTCTGGTATCCCCGGAATGGCAGCCCGTTCTATATTAGTCATCCTACGTAAGCGAGTTACCCAGGTGCGTAAATCTTGGAGACTAAATTGATACCCATTGAGAGTGGAAGGAACAAGGCCTAATTTTTCCCGTGCGTGAATGGTAGCAATAGTTTCTATTGTCCCGGATGTACCGATTAACCGGGGAGAATCGCCAATTTTCAGTTTTCCTTGCACTTCTTCTACAGAACGCTCTAACATTCCCCTAGCGTAAGCCTGTAGGTACTTAAATTCGGTTTCGGTGATCGGATCAGATTTGACTAATTCCCCAGTTAAGCGTACTGCGCCAATTTTGGTACTGGTGAGACTCCGGGGTTCTTCACTGTCTCCTAAAATCAATTCTGTTGAACCACCACCAATGTCAATAATGATGTGCGGTTGGTTATTAAATTCCATCCCCGACAATACACCTAAATAGATGCGACGGGCTTCTTCTGGTCCTGAAATCAGGTCAACGTTTAAACCTACTTGGGTTTCGATTTGGTGGAGAAACTCTTTACCATTGGGAGATTCACGCACAGCACTAGTAGCAACTGCGACTATACTGGTAACACCTAAGCTATAAGCAAGGGTTTTAAATCTGCCTAAACAGGCGATCGCTTTATTCATTATTTCCGGTTTTAACTCACCAGTAATTAAATTGCGATCGCCTAATCTGACGGTTTCTTTTTCCCTAGCAATCATGGTAAAAGATGGTAGGGCAGCTTCAATTTTCACTATTACCATATGTAAAGAATTTGTACCAATATCAATAGCCGCAATCATCTGATTTTCTGGAACTGATAGACTAGTGATATTTTCCCAGTTAGCCGAGACTAAATTCAGCATCTTGTTATTCTTGTGAATAGATTAATAGGACTGTAGAACAAATAGCAAATAACGATATTCTATAAATGTAAAGATATGTTAAATCAGCAAATATGTTAAGGACACCAAAAACCAACCAACAACCATTATGGCTGACAATTACCCTACTACTACGATGGAATAAACCTGAAGGTAGATTAATTCTCATGATACCCGCATTATGGGCTGTATTCTTAGCCGCTGCTGGTAAACCCCCCTTACCCCTGGTGGGAGTAATTATCATCGGTAGTATCGCTACTAGTGCGGCTGGCTGCGTGGTTAATGATTTATGGGATAGAGATATTGACCCCCAAGTAGAGAGAACACGCAACCGCCCCCTTGCATCTCGCGCCCTTTCCGTTCAAATTGGTATTTTGGTGGGGATAGTCGCCCTGGTCTGCGCTGCTATTATCGCTCTTTATCTTAACCCTTTAAGCTTCTGGTTGTCTGTGGCCGCTGTTCCTGTTATTGTACTTTATCCCGGTGCAAAACGAGTATTTCCCATTCCCCAATTGGTACTTTCTATTGCTTGGGGTTTTGCGGTTTTAATCAGTTGGAGTGCAGTTACAGGTAATATCACAGCACCCACCTGGTTACTTTGGGGGGCGACGGTACTATGGACTTTAGGATTTGATACTATCTATGCTATGAGCGATCGCCAAGATGATCAACGCATTGGTATTAATTCTAGCGCGTTGTTTTTTGGTAAATATGCCCCTACAGCGATCGCTATTTTCTTCATTGGTACTATTATTCTTTTAGCTGGAATAGGATTATTAATTAATTTACACATTGCTTTTTGGATAAGTTTAATACTGGCTAGTATGGGCTGGATTTGGCAAATTATCCGCTTACAAAAGCCAGAAATACCTAATTCTGCTTATGGGGAAATGTTTCGTCAAAATGTCTGGATTGGTTTTGTAATTTTGTCAGGAATGATTATTAGTTTTTTCTAAATTTGTACTTAATTTAACCAAATTGCAATCATCTTGTCAATCTCACCCAGGCTAGATTCAAAACTATCAGGACTACTGTTTTAAAGGTTGGGATATTAATCTACAAGCTAGATGCAACCAACCCCATGAAGCAATCTATTTTTGTTCAACTTGCTACAGCAATTTTACTGTCTTTTGGTAGTTTTGGTCTAGTTATTGGTGGTTTCTGGATTAGTAAAACCCCTAGTAATCACAAACAATTACAGTTAATTACTGACACATCAAAATATCAAGAAATTCGTAATCACAAATGGGCTGATCTTCAACAAATCCAACATTTTCCGCCCCAAATTCCTACTAATGCTCAAGTTTTACAAATGGCTTATGCTTCGGGATTAATTCCGGGAAGTAGTTCTTTACAAATTCGTCTCAAACAACCGCCAGCAAATATTAAAAACCTCCTGACACAATACAGAAAAATCTCTCAACATCAATATCAAGGTGGTAATACAAATAATCATATTAACCAACCCAACGGCGTACCAACAACGTTTTTTTATACTAGCGATTCAGAAATAGAAACCTTTCCTAGCAGTTATGAAATATTAGTATTAAAGGCCGAAGATCAAAGCCAACCCGGTTCAAAATGGAATCACGGTAATAGTTATGGTGTAGCTATTGATGTTGCATCTTCAGAAATTGTTTATTGGGCAGAAAAATGGTAAAAAAAGAAGTCACCGAGTCAATTTAACCCCTGACGAATAGAATTTATATTTGATTTGTGTTAACTGCTGGTCATGTGGTGGAAAATAAACAGGAGTATCAAGTTGTTGCACCTGATAAACAAGTATATAAGGTGGATAATCAGACTATTCGCACCAGAAATGGACTTGATATGGCTGTTTTACAGTTTCCTAGTTCTCAGGTTTATCAAGTTGCTACTTTGGGGGATTATAAACTGTCTGATGAATTACCCTTTGTATTTCTTTATGGTTGGAAGGGGAAGAATTAAATCATCATTAATAAAAGATCAACCTTCTATCGTGCATATTTTTTAAAAAGCTTAATTCTTCGTGATTTAAAGCAATATGAAAATGCTTTACAAGCAATAAATTTAGGAATTACAGAACTCAAGGATATCAAATAGTACAGGAATTATTAAATCAATAATAGCTTATATTCTCATTCCTGATTTTACCTTCTATTATCTACCCATACATTAACCAACCCTAATCAAAAACAACCAAACTAACACCACAACGACTAGCTGCTGCTGCTAACCGAGAATCAAGAGTTGCTAATGATGTATAAATCTCCATAGCAGTTAACAGATAACACTTCAACATCAAGTATAATTTTAATGATAAAAACTTGAATGATAGGTTTATATGAGGGTAGAATTTGAATGGGATGAAAATAAAGCGCAAATAAACATCAACAAACATGGAGTGAGTTTTGAGGAAGCAAAAACAGTATTTGATGATCCATTTGCCTTGATATTTGATGACTTGGCTCATTCTTTCGGAGAAAAAAGAGAGATTATTATTGGTTATTCAAATCAAAATCACTTACTTTTAGTTTGTTTTACCGAAAGAAAAAGTAATTTAATCCGTATTTTTAGCTGTCGTTTACCTACTAAAAAAGAGAGACAAGACTATGAACAAAACACCAATTAATCAGCAAGATGATTTTGATGCAGATGATTTATTACCAGAGTATAATTTCGATTATACAAAAGCTCGTCCTAATCGTTTTGCTGCTACTTCAGAAAAGAGAATTACTGTAATTCTTGATCCTGATGTCGCTAAAGTTTTTCAAACATCAGAAGCAGTGAATCGTGCTTTACGTTGTTTATTGTCTGCTATTCCTGAAAAATAAAGGAATTAAATGATTGAAAATATTTGATATTTTGTAGGGGTTTAGCAATGCTAAATCCTTACTTTTATGTTATATTAGAGTACAATAAAAAAGTCCTTTATCAGATTATTCAAAAATATGAAAGGATATATCCAAAATCAAACAATTATTCTCCAAGATAGTTTACCCGATACCTTACAAAATGGTGATGAAGTGGAAATTGTCATCATTCCCATCAAAAAACGTAAGTATCATTTTCCTACCTTTAAACTGGATATCAAAGAAGAATATTTAGACAGAGACAGGACTAAGCATTTTTAACTAAGGTCGAGAAGGTCGAGAAAGTCCAAATACATACCATTTTTCCCGACTGAGAAAAAAGCCAATACCATCACTATTAGTACAAGTTAAACCGATTTTTTGAGATACACACTTAAAACCACTGGAGTTCCAATCGCTTCCATAGTTTAAAACAGGTTTATCTTTATCCGCAATGGTATCAATAATACATAAAATTTCCGGTCTCCCCCTCCCCGGTAATAAAAAACCTTGTCCCCACTCAAGTTCACAATATCCGGGGTAGGGTTGAGGAGGTTTGGGTTTTAGTGAACTCATGATTTCACAGCGTAAAATACTTATTTCTCCTGGTACTCCTGGTATTAATTCACAAAAAATATTACCACTAGGGGACTGAAAACCTTTTGGTGCTGCTATACTTACCTGTGGTAATGTAGTCGCTATTGTACTTGTCAGAAGTAACACTACTAATTTTTTAATTTGTCTGTACATGACTAATTTAAAATTAAAGACTTTGTGAAAGATCCGGTTATGGTTCTCTGGTTTGAGAATAGGTATTAACCTAAGTCGCTATTTCAGATCCACGACTTATTAAAGAAGTCCTGGATATTGATAAATATCATAACATATTAAAATAATAAATGACAAAATGCCGTTATTTTTTCCTTGAGTTGAGATAGAATTGGGGAAATTGACTATCATATATCCTTGGTGCTTTTCTGTATTTGGGAAAGGTTAACTTCCCATTGTTCAGTTCAATCAATTACTAATTACTACTATTGAATCTCGATTTTATATTATATATATTTAATCATGCAGATGCGCCATAAAGATTATGATCTGCTGTCTAAATCCTGACTGTTTAAATCCCCAAAATCCAGATAATTATCAAGTTTGTCAAAGTTGTCAAACTCCTTTAGTAGCACTTTTGAGAAATCGGTTTCGTGTCATCCGTTTACTTTCTAATGAAGGAGGGTTTGGAAGAACTTATATTGCTGAAGATATTGATAAATTAAATGAATTATGTGTCATTAAACAATTAGCTCCAAAATTTCAAGGTACTTGGTCACAAAAAAAAGCAATTCAGTTATTTTCAGAGGAAGCAAAGCGACTACAACAATTAGGAGAACACCCTCAAATTCCCACTTTAATAGCCTATTTTGAACACAATAATTGTTTATATTTAGTTCAGCAATTTATTGATGGTCAAAATCTACTAGATGAATTAAATTCCCGAAAGGTTTATAGAGATTGGGATATTCAGGCTATTTTATTAGATTTATTACCAGTTATTAAATTTGTACATCAACATGGGGTAATTCATCGTGATATTAAACCAGAAAATATTATTCGTCGTCAATCTGATGGCAGATTAACACTCATTGATTTTGGTTCTTCTAAAAAATTGACAGTAAGAGTACAGGGAAAAAATGGTACTTCTATTGGTTCTCATGGTTATTCTCCTATTGAACAAATTAGAGACGGAAAAGCTTATCCCGCTAGTGATTTGTTTGGTTTAGGTGCTACTTGTTTTCATTTACTAACGGGGATTTCTCCTTTTCAATTATGGATGGAATATGGCTATAGTTGGGTGGAAAATTGGCAGTATTATTTACGCTTTTCTCTAAGTTCACAATTAGTAGAAGTTATGGATAAGCTACTAAAGAAAGAAATACAACATCGCTATCAATCTGTTGATGAAGTCATGACGGATTTGATGAAAAAACATACTCTTATGCTGCCAGAATCAGATAGTAAAATTCAGAAATTACCTGCTAAGTATTCTCAAATAAATTACACGAAAAAATTTCTATTGCGAAATTTAATTTTTCTGTTTGGGTTAATTATTTTTTTCACTTTGGGAGAGTTTTTTTATCGAGAATTTCATAAGTTAAACTCGGATTTTTCTTTTAATTTGAATCAACCTCAGAAAACTGAAAAATATTTGTCTTTGGTAAATACTTTTTCTGGACATAAAAGTCAAGTTTTATCTGTGGTGATGAGTCCAAATGGTAAACTGATTATTAGCGGTGGTGATTGTCAGAAAAATGATAATACTAAATGTTATGGTAATCTGAAATTATGGGATGTGATCACCGGTAAAGAAATTACTAGTCTAGAAGGACATTCCCAAAATGTTAACGCATTAGCTATCTCTGCTGATGGTAAAATTTTAGTTAGTGGTAGTGATGATCAAACTATCAAAATTTGGAATTTACAAACAAATCAATTAATTCACACTTTAACTGATCATACTGATGCAATTCATAGTTTAGCTATTACTGCTGATGGAAAAACTTTAGTTAGTGCTAGTGATGATCAAACTATCAAGGTTTGGGATTTAATCACAGGTAAGTTAATTCGCACTTTAACCGCTCACAAATCTTGGGTACGTTCTGTAGATATTAGTCCCAATGGTGTAACTTTGGCAAGTGGTAGTTTTGATAAAACTATAAAATTATGGAATATTCATCAACAACAACCAATTCAGACTTTAACTACTAGTTCACAAACGGTCATAGCTGTGGCTTTTAGTCCCGATGGTAAAATTTTAGCAAGTTCTAGCCGCGATCGCACTCTAAAATTATGGAATTTACAAACTTTAACACCAATTTGGACTATCGGGTTAGAAGGTAATAATATTAATACTCTTGCTTTTAGTCCCAATGGTAAAATTTTAGCTGGTGCTGGACGGACTAGCTTCGGAAATAAAAGCTATCATACCGTTAGAATATGGAGTTTAACCACAGGGGAGGAAATAATTACACTTATGGCTCATGGTAATAATATTACGTCTTTAAGTTTCAGTGCTGATAGTAAATTTTTAGTTAGTGGTAGTGAAGATAACTTAATTAAACTTTGGCAAGTTTCTCCGTAAACAATGACAAAAATTTTTCAAATTGATTAGTATACAATGAGTTGGGGTAGAAAACTCTATCTAATTCAATTCTCTATTTTTTCTTCATGAATTTAGTCTGGGAAAGATTGACTTTATCTTCCTTACCACTTAAAGAATATCTGTCTAGCAGTTACCTACATCGTTTGCTGGTGGGGTCGTTGCTTTCTTGGCGACAAAGTAGTATTCTCATCCAGTGGGGAGATATGATTGCTGTGGGCTTACTTAGCCTCATTTATACTCTTACACCCTTTGTTTCTAGCACTTTAATCGGTTTATTACTACTGGCTTGTGTTGGTTTATGGTTGCTGTTAACTTTATCTGAAGAAGTTACATCGGCCAATGCTGCTTCCTTCACTCCCATTCATCTGCTAGTATTGTTATATTGGGGTATTGCTGCGGTAGCTACAGCCTTATCACCAGTAAAAAAGGCCGCTTTGAGTGATTTACAAACCTTAACTCTTTATTTGTTGTTATTTGCCCTCTGTGCTAGAGTATTAAGAATACCTCGATTTCGCTCGTGGTTGATTACCCTTTATTTGCACATATCCCTCATTGTCAGTGTCTATGGAATACGACAATGGTTTTTCGGTGCGAAGGCTTTAGCTACTTGGGTTGACCCAGAATCTCCCTTAGCTAAGACTACCAGAGTTTACAGTTATTTGGGTAATCCTAATTTACTGGCAGGATATCTTTTACCGGCTGTAATTTTTAGCTTTGTCGCTATTTTTGCCTGGCCAGGTTGGATAAGAAAGAGTTTAGCACTAACGATGTTTATTGTCAATAGTGTAACTCTAATTCTTACCTTTAGTCGGGGGGGCTGGATTGGTTTATTGGTGGGATTATTGACGGTGACGGTATTACTGATTTTTGTTTTTGGTGACTCCACCGTTGAGAATTTATGGGGTATAAAAATATCACCCCAGATGATGTTAATATGGCGGAATTGGTCCTTACCAATATTCCTGGGGAGTGTGGTTGGGATATTAGCAATAGGAATGATCTTTGTTGAACCTTTTCGGGAACGAGTTATCAGTATATTCGCTGACAGAAAAGATAGTAGTAATAACTTTCGCAAAAATGTCTGGGATTCCGTATTTGAAATGATCCGCGATCGCCCGATTATTGGTATTGGACCGGGTCACAATTCTTTTAATAATGTTTATCCTCTCTATCAAAGACCTCGTTTTACGGCTTTGAGTGCCTATTCTGTATTTTTAGAAACAATCGTCGAAACTGGTTTTTTAGGTTTTACTTGTTTTCTGTGGTTAATAGTTGTCACTGTTAATACAGGATTTTCCCAGATACGACAATTAAGACAGAGTGAAAATACTCAAGTATTTTGGTTAATTGGGGCGATCGCTGTTATTGTAGGTATACTATCTCATGGACTAGTTGATACAGTATTCTATCGTCCTGAAGTCAATACCCTCTGGTGGTTTACTGTAGCCTTAGTTGCCAGCTTTTGGCGACCTTTAACACTTTCTAAGAAGTAAAAATACTTAACTTTTGAGCTTATTGGTTGAAAAAAATACCCATAAGTTGCCTGTGGTGCGGGCATCTTGCCCGCTAAAAAAACACCCCACCTATAATCTGTCCTTCTCCCTCTTTTTACTGAGAGAGAGTTCGGCAGGAGTGTCCTTTAAAACCTCTTCATTGCCCTTTGCATACTCCGTTGATCATCCCGACGTTTAATACTTTCCCGTTTATCATGTAGCTTTTTACCCCTACCCAGGGCAATAACTACCTTTACCCAACCCCGTTTGAGGTACATTTTCAACGGGACTAGGGTTAAACCCTCCTGTTCTACCTTACCAATTAGCTTACGCAGTTCTTGCTTATGGAGTAGTAACTTGCGTGTTCGTCTTGGTTCGTGATTAAAATATGCACCGCTGGAAGTATAAGGAGAAATATGTACATTAATTAACCATGCTTCACCGTCACGAATTAAAGCATAACCATCTTGGAGATTGGCTTTACCTCCACGAATTGATTTTACCTCAGTTCCCGTCAATTCGATTCCCGCTTCATAGGTTTCTAGGATTTCATACCGAAACCGCGCTTGACGATTATCACAAATTGTTTTGTAACCTTCACTCTGTTTATCACTCATTGACAATCTTCTTAAGTTTTCATAAATAAGCCTAAAAATTTTTTAGACTAACTTTTTTATTTGAGTTGCATCATGTATATTTCGCGCAGAGGCGCAAAGAAGCAAAGCCGCAAAGTTTGAGATTTTGATACCTTCTTGAGGCTATCAGCAACGTCCTTTTGTTCATTGTAGTTCACACAGAACAGTCATGGCTAAATTAAACCTGATTCCTGACTCTGCTATATAAAACCTAGACAAAACTAGACTTTACTTTCTACTTCAACGGGAGCATGGGAGCAGTTATCCCTCGGTAGACTTTCACGCTTTAGCCAAACGCGATAAATTAATTGCAGCGTT
>Ga0315905_10001386_pt1 | contig 26047 bp, 20 predicted proteins | sample LakEriMetagenome_5_FD_203522 | JGI IMG/M metagenome (GOLD analysis project Ga0315905, IMG submission 203522) | Freshwater fungal communities from buoy surface, Lake Erie, Ohio, United States - Buoy 4 MA121 | ecosystem: Environmental > Aquatic > Freshwater > Lake | place: USA: Lake Erie, Ohio...
CCAGAGCAGTCAGGAATCGATCGTTTTCTTCGGGCAATCCCACGCTGATGCGCAACCAGGTGGGCAGGCCGTAGTTACCCACGGGCCGCACGATCACGCCCGCCTTGAGCAAGGCCAGATTGACGGCTGCGGCATCACCCACTTCCACGAGCACAAAATTGCCATACGAGGGCAGGTAGCGCAGGCCCATGGCCTCAAACGCCTGCGAGAGTTGCCGGCGGCCCGTGGTATTCACCGCCCTGCTGCGCTCTAAAAACTCGGTGTCGGCCAGTGCGGCCACAGCCGCAGCCTGGGCGATGCTGTTCACATTGAAGGGCTGGCGCACGCGATTGAGTAGATCGGTGATGGCCGGCTGGGCCACGCCGTACCCCACGCGAAGCCCCGCCAGTCCATAGGCCTTGGAGAAGCTGCGCGAGACCACCAGATTCGGAAAGCGCCTCACCCAGGCCAGCGCGTCGTAGCGGTCCTGGGGCTCGAGGTATTCGTTGTAGGCCTCATCGAGCACGACCAGAACCTCAGGGGGCACCGAGGCCAGGAAGGCCTCGATGTCGGCCCCGGGGATGAAGGTTCCGGTGGGGTTGTTGGGGTTGGCAATGAACATCACCCGGGTATCCGGGGCAATGGCCGCACGCATTGCAGCCAGGTCGTGGCCGAAGTTGCGGGCTGGCACCACGATCGCGCGCGCGCCACGTGCCTGGGTGGCCAGCTCGTACACGGCAAAAGAATGCTGCGCATAGATCGCGGAACTGCCGGGCTTGAGGAAGGCCTGCGACACAAGCTCCAGGATGTCGTTCGAGCCGTTGCCCAGAGTGATCCAGTCGGACGGAACGCCAAATCGGCGCGACAGCGCTCCCTTGAGATCGAATCCATTGGCATCCGGATAGCGGCCGAGTTCGGCGGCTGCAGCCAGCATGGCCTGACGAGCTGACTCGGGCATGCCCAGGGGATTTTCGTTGGAGGCCAGCTTCACGATCCGGGCCTCATCCAGCCCGAATTCACGAGCCACCTCGGAGATGGGTCTGCCGCCCTGATACGGAGCGATGGCCCGGATCCAGTCGGGCGCTTGAGCAACGGTCCGGTCAGCGATGGGTGCGTTCATGGGGTATTAGCCTCTCTGGGATACGAGCCCAATGATTTGAAGAAGGCGGCATGCGAACGGATCTCCGCCAGCGCAGCCGCGACATTCGGTTCGTCCTGATGGCCGAGCAGGTCGATGTAGAAGTAATACTCCCAGGTACCCTGTCGGGCCGGTCGGGACTCGAACCGCTTCATCGAGACCCCGTGCCGGGCCAGCGGCTCGATGAGGGCATGCACGGCACCCGCCCGATCAGGCACGGACAGGATCAGCGAAGTCTGGTCTGCCCCTGAGACGCCACAGGCATGGTTGCCGATCACCACAAACCGCGTTCGATTGAGCGGGTCATCCTGAATCGCTTCGGCAACGATCTGAACCTCGTAGCGCCCGAGCGCACCGTCGCCGGCAATGCCTGCGGTATGCGACTCGAGCGCCGCCAGACGGGCCCCTTCAGCATTGCTGGCGACCGGCACACGCTCGATGCCAGGGTAGTTGCGATCAAGCCAGCCCACGCACTGGGCCAGCGCCTGAGCATGGGCGCAGATGCGCGTAATGCCCTGCATGGTGCCGCTGCGGCTCAGCAGATGATGGCGTACCGGCACAGTGATTTCGCCGCAGATGCGCAAGGGGCTTTGCAACAGGAGATCCAGGCTGCGATTGACGGCGCCTTCGGTGGAATTTTCGACCGGCACCACTCCAAAGTCGACCGTACCGGCTTCGCTCGCGCGAAAAACCTCATCAAAGGATACGCAGGGAACGGCCTCGACGCCCTGACCGAACTGCGCGATGACGGCCTGCTCCGAAAAGGTACCCACCGGCCCCAGATAACCGATGCGCAGTCTGCGCTCAAGCGCCCGACAGGCCGAAATCACCTCGCGCCAGATCGACTGAAGGGCCGAATCGGGCAAAGGCCCCGGATTGGTATCGGCCAGTCGCTGCATGATCTGGGCCTCGCGCTCGGGCCGCCAGATCGGCGCATTGGTGGCGTGTTTGAGCGCCCCCACCTCCAGCACCAGGCGCCCCCGCTCAGCCAGCAATTGCAGCAGTTGCGCATCGACCGCATCGATGCGCTGGCGGATTTCAGACAACCGATCACTCATGATCAGCCCCGCGCGCGCTCGAACTCGCGCATGAACTGAACCAGCGCCTGGACACCCTCCAGCGGCATGGCGTTGTAAATGGAGGCCCGCATGCCCCCCACTACCCGATGGCCCTTGAGCGCGACCAGCCCCGCCTCCTTGGCCTGGGCCAGAAAAGCATCGTTGAGCTTTTCATCACGCAGGAAGAAAGGCACATTCATGAAGGAGCGATGAGCCCGCTCCACCCGGTTTTCGTACAGCCCACTGTTGTCGATCGCGCCATACAGCAGCGAGGCCTTTTCGGCATTGATGCGGGCCATGGCGGGCAACCCGCCCTGGTCCAGAATCCACTTGAACACCAGCCCGGCCAGATAGATGCCGAAGGTGGGGGGCGTGTTGAACATGGAATCGTTCTCGGCCACCACCTGGTAGTTGAAGGCACTGGGGCACAGGGGATGTGCATGGCCGAGCAGGTCCTCGCGAATGATCACGAAGGTCAGCCCGGCGGGCCCGACATTTTTCTGCGCACCGCCATAGAGCATGCCAAAGCGGCTCACGTCCATTGGGCGAGACAGGATGTGCGAAGACACATCCGACACGATGGGTACGCCCGCGGGAACAGCGCCAGGCCCCTCGCCCACCGCAATGTCGTGGTGAAACTCGACGCCATCGATGGTCTCGTTGGTGCAGACATGCAGATAGGCAGCCTGCGGCGAGCACTGCCACTGCGCCTGCTCCGTAATGGTGCGGTAGGCGCCCTGCGCATCAGCCGAGTCGGCCACACGATTGACCTGCCCGTAACGACCCGCTTCTTTGAGCGACCGGGCCGACCACTGGCCCGTGACCAGGTAGTCGGCCTGACCCGTGCGACCCATGAGGTTCAAAGGCACGATCGCGTTTTCGGCCAGCGCCCCGCCCTGCATGAAGAGCACACGGTAGTTCGATGGAATATCAAGCAACGTGCGAAGGTCAGCGATCGCCTGCGCATGCACCCCCATGAATTCCTTGCCGCGATGGCTCATCTCCATGATGGAGGTGCCTGTGCCATGCCAGTCGAGGAGTTCGTCGGCCGCCTGTCGCAGCACCGGCTCAGGAATCAGCGCCGGGCCGGGCGAAAAGTTGAAGACCGAACGCGTCATGCAGGCTCTCCCTGATCATCGCCCTCGACGGCATCCGTGACATCCGTCTCGACCACTCGCTGCAGACCCGTCAGCGTGGTCCCTTTCTCGACGGCAATGAGGGTCACGCCCTGCGTGGCACGTCCCATCTCGCGGATCTCTGAAACGCGGGTGCGAACCAGCACGCCACCGGTCGTGATCAGCATGATTTCGTCGGTGGACTCGACCAGCACGGCGCCGACCACCCGGCCGTTGCGTTCACTCGTCTGGATGGCAATCATGCCCTTGGTGCCGCGGCCATGACGGGTGTATTCGGTGATCGGCGTGCGCTTGCCAAAACCGTTTTCGGTCGCGGTCAGCACCGACTGGGTCTCGGTCTCGGCCACCAGCATGGCGATCACGTTCTGACCTTCTTCAAGCTGCATGCCGCGCACGCCACGAGCCGCCCGGCCCATGGGTCGCACGTCGTTTTCGTCAAAGCGGACCGCCTTGCCCGAGTCCGAGAAGAGCATGACATCGTGAGCACCATCGGTGACGGCGGCACCGATCAGGTAGTCGCTGTCATCGAGATCGACCGCGATGATGCCCTTGCGCAGCGGGCGCGAGAACTCGGTGAGGGGTGTTTTCTTGACCGTGCCCAGACGGGTGGCCATGAACACGAAATGCTGGTCATCAAAGGTCTTGACCGGCAGCACCACGGTGATCTTTTCGCCATCGACCAGCGGGAACATGTTGACAATGGGCTTGCCTCGGGCTGCACGCGAACCCTGGGGCACCTCCCAGACCTTGAGCCAGTAAACCCGGCCGCGATCGGAGAAGCAGAGAATGTAATCGTGGGTATTGGCAATGAAGAGCTGGTCGATCCAGTCGTCTTCCTTCATGGAAGTCGCCTGCTTGCCGCGGCCACCACGGCGCTGGGCCCGATACTCGGACACCGGCTGGCTCTTGATGTAACCGGTATGCGAGAGCGTGACCACCATGTCGGTGGGCGCGATCAGGTCCTCGGTTTCGAGTTCAGTGGCATTGAGTTCGATCTGCGAGCGGCGCGGGTCCTTGTTGGGGTCGCTGTACTCGGCACGGATGGCCTTGAGTTCATCCGAGATGATGGTGCTGATCCGGTCGGGCCGCGCCAGAATATCGAGCAGGTCGGCGATGGTGTCTATCACCTCGCGGTATTCCTGCAGGATCTTGTCCTGCTCCAGGCCGGTCAGGCGCTGCAGACGCATCTGCAGGATTTCCTGGGCCTGCACTTCCGACAATCGATAGCCCTGATCGGACAGCCCTGCGCCCGGCTCGATGCCCAGCGGCTTGAAAGCTGCCGCATCAGAGCCGGCGCGCTCGACCATCTCACGGGCCAGGCCCGGATTCCAGGTGCGGGCCAGCAGTCGCTCGCGCGCCACGGGCGGTGTGGGCGAAGCCTTGATCAGCTCGATCATTTCATCCACGTTGGCCACGGCCACGGCCAGGCCCTCGAGCACATGACCGCGATCGCGCGCCTTGCGCAGATCGAACACCGTGCGCCGCGTGACCACTTCACGTCGGTGCGACAGGAAGGCCTCGAGCATCTGCTTGAGGTTGAGCAGGCGGGGCTGGCCATCGACCAGCGCCACCATGTTCATGCCGAAGGTGTCTTGCAGCTGGGTCTGCTTGTAGAGGTTGTTGAGCACCACCTCCGGCACTTCGCCGCGCCTGAGCTCGATCACCAGCCGCATGCCCGACTTGTCGGACTCATCGCGGATGTCGGAGATGCCCTCGAGCTTTTTCTCCTGCACCAGCTCGGCGATCTTTTCCTGAAGCGTGCGCTTGTTGACCTGAAAGGGCAGCTCATCGACCACGATGGCCGTTCGTGCGCCGCGGTCAATCTCTTCGAAATGAGTCCGCGCCCGGATGACCACCCGACCCCGGCCGGTTCGGTAGCCCTCTCGAACGCCGTTGACGCCATAGATGATGCCGGCCGTAGGAAAGTCGGGCGCCGGAATCAGCTCGATGAGTTCGTCGATCGTGGACTCCGGCCGACGCAGCAGCAGCAGGCAGCCCTCGACCACTTCGCCCAGGTGATGCGGCGGGATGTTGGTGGCCATGCCCACTGCAATGCCCGAGCTGCCGTTGATCAGCAGATTGGGAATGCGAGCCGGAAGCAACAGGGGCTCGCGCTCCGAGCCATCGTAGTTGGGGCCGAAATCGACCGTGTCCTTGTCGATATCGGCCAGCAGCTCATGCGCAATCTTGGACAGCCGGATCTCGGTGTAGCGCATCGCCGCAGCATTGTCGCCATCCACGGAGCCGAAATTGCCCTGGCCATCGACCAGCAGATAGCGCAGAGAAAAATCCTGCGCCATGCGAACGATGGTGTCGTAGACCGACTGATCACCGTGTGGGTGATATTTGCCGATCACGTCGCCAACGATCCTCGCTGACTTTTTGTAGGGGCGGTTCCAGTCGTTGTTGAGCTCGTGCATCGCAAAGAGCACCCGCCGGTGAACCGGCTTGAGGCCATCACGCACATCGGGCAGCGCCCGGCCCACGATCACGCTCATCGCGTAATCGAGGTAAGAACGACGCATTTCCTCTTCGAGGCTGATTGGCAGGGTTTCTTTGGCGAATGAGTCCATGAAGGCCACGTAGCAGATAAACCCTTGAATTTTAAACCAAGCGGCTATCCTTGCCCGGTTTTGACCCGAATGGCCCAGAACGCCTCTTTCAGGCACAAACCATGTCCGACGCCGCGCCCCCCGATTTCGCTGCCTTCCCCCGCTCAGACGCCTCCGATTCAGGGACGCCCGTGACAACGCTCATCAGTCCCCGCTGGATTGCGCCGGTCGTGCCTGCCGGTACGGTTCTCACCGGACACAGTGTCGCGATCCGGGGCAAACACATCGAAGCCGTGCTCCCCACTGCGCAGGCACGCCAGGACTACCCGGATGCCCATGAGGTACGTCTGGATGCTCACCTGCTTACCCCGGGGCTGGTCAATGCCCACAGCCACGCGGCCATGGCCCTGCTGCGCGGGGCGGCCGACGGCCTGCCGCTGGAGCGCTGGCTGGCCGAACGCATCGGTCCGCTCGAGGCCGCGCTGGTCAGCGATGCATTCGTCTTCGATGGCACCGTCATGGCCTGCGCTGAAATGCTGCTCGGTGGCACGACCACCTTCAACGACATGTACTTTTTCCCTGAAGCGGCTGCGCGAGCGGCCCAGGTGATGGGCATGCGGGCCGTGATCGGCATGATCGTGATCGATTTTCCAACGGCCTGGGCGAGCAGCGCAGACGAGTATTTCGACAAAGGCCTGGCCCTGCGCGATTCCTGGCGCGGCGAACCGTGTGTGCGGTTCGCACTGGCCCCGCATGCACCCTACAGCGTGTCGGATGGCCCGCTGGAGCGGGTTGCGCGGCTATCGGCCGAATTGCAGTTGCCGGTTCATATTCATGTCCACGAGACAGCCCGTGAGATCACGGATCATCAGGCCCGATATGGCCTGCGCCCCCTCGATCGCCTGAATCAGCTGGGGCTCGTCACGCCCGAGCTCATGGCGGTTCATGCCGTCCATCTCAACGACACCGACCTGGCGTTGCTCGCACGACAGGGCGCCAGCGTGGTGCACTGCCCCAACTCCAACCTCAAGCTCGGCAGTGGAATTGCCCCGGTGGCCGAGCTCCTGGCCGCCCAGGTGAATGTCGCCCTGGGAACCGACGGCTCCGCCAGCAACAATCGGCTGGATATGGTGCTCGAAGCCCGCATGGCGAGCCTTCTGGCGAGCGGGCAAACGGGCGAACCGGCTGGCCTCGATGCCCATCGCGCCCTCGAAGCGGCCACGCTGGGCGGCGCCCGGGCCCTCGGTCAGGAGTCAGTCCTGGGCAGCATCAGCGCCGGAAAATGGGCTGACCTGGCCGCGTTCGACTTGAGCGACGAGTACGGTGCCCTGGTGACCGATCCGGTTTCTGATCTGATCTTTTCGGCAGGTCGTGAAAGGGCAAGCCATGTCTGGATTCAGGGCGAGCCTGTTGTAGTGATGCGACAAATTACGGGAACTCCAGCCCGTGAGACCCTGAGCGGGGTTCGTGGGCGAAGAGGCGTGTGGCACAATCGCGCCGGTCAGGTGATGCAGCAAGGCCGCCCGTCGGGAATATTTCGCTTTTGATCTCCCCGATGGCGTCTGTCAGGTCTTCTGGCATCAGGCATGTTCAGGGTTGCTTTGCTTTCGTTGGTGTGTCGGTATACTGCCGAGGTCTCGCGAACGGTTTGCAAGGCGTTGATTTTTCAGATGTGAGTCATCTCACCGAGAGGAGAAACATGAAGAAATCGCTCAAATTCGGCGTCCTGGCGGCTGCAGCCCTCCTTGCTGCTTGCGCCACCAGCACCGACAAGCCCCAGATCGAGGCCAAGAAGCCCGAGCAAAAAGGCTATGTGCAGACCCCCTACGGTGGTGTTGTTACCACACCGTTCGCCGAGCAGCCCGGCAGCCCCAAGGGTGCCTGCGTTCGCACGCAATGGTGGGACGCCAAAGACGCACAGGTTGATTGCAATGCCGACCTGATGCCCAAAGCCGCCCCCGCTCCGTCGCCCATGGCGCCGGCCCCGCGTCCTGCTGCCCCGGCTCCCGCGCCGGCCAAGCCCGCGCCCGCACCTGCGGCACGTCCGGCAGCCCCGGCCCCGGCCCCGACCAGCGAGAAAGTCACTTTCGCCGCTGACGCCTTCTTCGATTTCGACAAGGCCGTCCTCAAGCCCGAAGGCAAGTCCAAGCTCGACGGTCTCGTGGGTCAGATCAAGGGCATCACCCTTGAAGTGGTCATCGCTGTGGGTCACACCGACTCTGTCGGCTCCGACGCCTACAACCAGAAGCTGTCGCTGCGCCGTGCCGAGGCTGTCAAGGCCTACATGGTGAGCAAGGGCATCGAAGCCAACCGCGTCTACACCGAAGGCAAAGGCAAGAAGCAGCCGGTCGCCGACAACAAGTCCGCCGATGGCCGCGCCAAGAACCGCCGCGTGGAAATCGAAGTGGTGGGCACTCGCGCCAAGAAGTGATCGGCCTGCAGGGCCCCGCCCTGCAGCTGATCGGAACCCCGCTTCGGCGGGGTTTTTCATTTTTGCAGTTCTGTACTTTTTGTATGCTTGTGACATGACGAACGCAGCGGCACTACCCCCCTCCAGCGCAACGGCAACTGCCAATGCCGACCCGGCTGAGATTGCCAAGTTCGAAGCGCTGGCCGCACGGTGGTGGGATCCCGAGTCCGAGTTCAGGCCCCTGCATCAGATCAATCCGCTGCGTGCCAACTGGATTGAAACTCTGTGCGGCGGGCTGGCCAACAAAGTCGCCCTTGATGTGGGCTGTGGCGGAGGAATCCTGGCCGAGGCCATGGCCCAGCGCGGCGCGCAGGTTACGGGTATCGATCTGGCCGACAAGGCCTTGCGAGTGGCCGAGTTGCATGGCCTCGAATCGGGTGCGCAGGTCCGTTATGTGCGCAGCTCGGCAGAAGACTTTGCGACAAGGGCTGCCGGCAGCTTTGATGTTGTGACCTGCATGGAGATGCTCGAGCATGTGCCCGATCCGGCCCAGGTCGTTGCGGCTTGCACCAGCCTGGTACGCCCCGGCGGCTGGGTCTTTTTCTCGACCCTCAACCGCAACCCCAAGTCTTTCCTGTTTGCCATCATCGGCGCCGAATACATCCTGCGCCTGCTGCCGCGCGGCACCCACGAATACGCCAAGTTCATCCGCCCCTCTGAGTTGGCCCACTGGGCGCGCAGCGCCGGTCTTGAGCAGCGGGCCCTGAGCGGCCTGACCTACAACCCCATCACGCGCGCCTATCGGCTTCATCCGCAAGACCTCAGCGTGAATTACCTGCTGGCCTACCAGCGACCCTCCGCCTGACTGAACAACCCGGATTCCAGCGCATGCCTGCCCCCCTGAGAGCGCCACTGGCCGCCGTCTTCTTCGATCTCGATGGCACGCTGGCGGATACCGCAACAGACCTGTCCCTTCCGGTCAATGCGATGCGCGTGGCTCGGGGGTTGCCCGAACTGGCCCTGGCGGACCTGCGTCCCTTTGCCTCGCATGGCGCCCGAGGTCTCATTGGCAAGGCGCTGGGCATCAAGCCAGAAGATCCGCAGTACGAGGCGCTTCGACTGGATTTCCTTGCGCGTTATGAGGCAGCCATGGTGGTGCACACCCGGATGTTCGACGGTATGCCACAGGTGCTGCAGACACTGGAAGCCCGGGGAATTGTCTGGGGTGTGGTGAGCAACAAGGTCGAGCGGTATGTGCGGCCCATCATGTCAGCGCTGGGCGTTCTGGAGCGTGCGGTGAGCGCCGTTGGCGGCGACACCACCCCGCATGCCAAGCCGCATCCCGAACCCTTGCTGCATGCCGCTCGACTCGCGGGCGTTGATCCCCGGCAGTGCATCTATGTGGGCGATGATCTGCGAGACATCCATGCCGGCAAGGCGGCCGGCATGGCCACAGTGGCTGCCGCCTATGGATTTTGCGGCGAAGACCTGCCGGCTGTGCATTGGGGTGCCGATGCCCTGATCGAACAGCCCCTGGCCCTGCTCGACCATCTGGGCGTTCACTGAAGGCCCCGCAATGACGCCGCGCCGGATCGTACTCACGCTGCTGGCGATTGTGCTGGGCACTCTGGGGCTGTTTGCGGCTGCCCTTACCTGGGGGCCCGATCTTGCGCGCGATCTCATTGCCCGCCAGGCCAGTGAATGGCTGGGCCGTACGGTTCAGATCGGGCCGATCGAATCGCGTCCGTGGCGCGGCGAGCTGACCCTGAGCCGCCTGAGTCTGGCGCAAGCCGGCAAGGACGCGCCGCAACTTGCAATCGAGCGCATCCACCTGCGCCTTGATCCGCGCGCCCTGTTGCATCGACAGGTGCGGCTGCATGAGATCGCCATCGAGCAACCCACCGTGTCGCTTCGAATGGATACTCAGGGCCGTCTCGATATCCAGGATGTGCTCGAGCGTTTTGCACCCGATCCTTCCAAGCCATCCGGACCCGATTGGGTTTGGCACATCGGCCAGTTGGACCTGCAGCGCGGCGCAGGTACCTTTGCCGACGATCGGGTCAAGGCGGTCTTCGAACTGGCCGATCTGCGCGTAGAGGGTAAGGACATCGCAGCGCTTGGCGACGCGGGTCAGATCTCGATTTCGGCCATCGTGCAGGGCGCGGGCCTTCGCAGCGAGCTTCGAATCGCAACGCCGGGCGCCATGCCACGACTCCAGGGCACGCTGGAACTCAAGGCCCTCGATACCCGACGGATTGTGGCCTGGCTGCCCCTGCCGGCTGATCTGGTGCTCAACTCCGGCCTGATCAGCCTTGCGGCCGATGCCCGATTTGATGCGAGCGCCCCGGCATCCGAGCAACTGCATCTGGCTGGGCAGGTCCGCGTCGAATCCCTCGAGCTCGGACCGGCAGCCACCACCCCTGCAAGGTCGGGCATGGGCTTGACCGCGAAGGAGGTAGTGCTGGATCTGGCCGAAAGCCAACCGCTGGCCGGTGCCATCCGGATTCGCAGCATCGCGCTCGAAGGTCCGGTGCTGTCCAGTGGACGCGAGCCTCACGGCAGGCTCAGTTGGCCGGATTTCACCGCAGCGGATCGCGCTGCGAACGCCCCGCCTGCGAACGCCCCGCCTGCGAACGCCCCGCCTGCGAGCGCTCTACCTGCAAGCGAACGCGGCAAGGCCCCTGAGAGCGGGAATGCCGCCGTCGCCCCGGGCACTGGCTCACCTTCTGTATCGCTGACCCTCGAGCAGTTGCGGGTTCGCAATGGCGAGGTGCGCTGGAACGATCAGGCGCTCAACAAGCCCTTGCAGGTTGGCCTCGACCGGATTGTGCTCGAGGCCCGTGACATTCTCTGGCCCCGACTCGACCAAACCGATGGCCTGCAGGGTCAGGTCAGTGTCACAGCGCGCATCGATCGCGATGCCACGCTCCAGGTGAGCGGTGCCCTGAAGGCCAACACGATCGATGGCGAGGTGACTGCCAGTCGCCTGCCGATTGAGCGCTGGCTGCCTGTCGTCCTGTCGGCCAGCGACCCGCAGATTCGAACCGCGCCGGTGGATCTCGCCGGCAAGGTGCGCTGGGAAGGCGCCACCGGCATGCTGGCCCTCGAGGGCGCACGCCTCAAGACCGCCTCCTGGCAGATCCTTGATGCAAACCGCTCGCTGGCCCGAGCCCAGGCCAGCGAGATCAGCAGGCTCGATGCCCGCTGGCAGGACGGACGACTCGACATCCAGGACCTGCAAGCCAACTTCAGACAACTGCAATCCCTCCAGGATCCTGCGCTGCCTGAGGTGACTCTCCAGGCCCAGATTTCGGGGCTGAGCAGCACCATGAACCAGGCACTGCCGGTGCAGGCGACCGTGAGCCTGGGAGACTCCGGGCGCCTTGCAATCAGAGGTGGCTTGCGACCCAGCCCGCTCCAGTACGAGGGCTCGGTCACTCTGCAGGCCCTCGATCTCGCATTGCTGCAGACCTATGCTGATCCATACCTCAACCTGGTCATCGAGGAGGGCCGTGCCTGGGGCACTGGCCGCCTGCAAGTCGCCCAGTCAGCGGCTCCTGCCGATCGACTGCGCCTGTCGTGGCAGGGCGATGCATCGGTCAACGGCTTTCGCGCGACCGACAAGGTCACGGGTGAGCCGCTGCTCAGCATCGGCGCGCTGGCCATGCCGGGGGTACAACTCCAGTGGAGCTTTCCTTCGGCGCCTGAGGATCGCATCGAAACATCCGACATCGCCCTGGTGGACTTCTATGCGCGGGTGATTCTGGATGCAGACGGTCGACTGAATCTGAGCCGAGTGCTTGCAGACCCCGCAACTGACGGCGCTGCACCCGTCTCACTGACTCAGGCCTCATCCGCATCGACTCTGGCCTCAGCACCGCAGTCCGTACCGTCTCCGACACCGGCCGCAGCCTCCTCCAAGCCATTGATTCGGCTGGGCACGATCCGGCTTGCCAGTGGCCGAGTCGATTTCACAGACCGCTTCATCAAGCCCAACTACAGCGCCAATCTGGTCGGACTGTCGGGTGCCATCACACCGCTGACTCGGGACCCCCGTGGCCCGGCAGAAGTGGTGGTGACCGGGCAGGTTGATGGGGATACACCGCTTGAAATCAACGGGCAGCTCAACCTGCTGGCCGATCCGCAGAGCCTGGATCTCAGAGCGGTGGCACGCGGCTTCGATCTGCCCAAGCTGAGCCCCTACTCCGGAAAATGGGCCGGCTACGCCATCGAAAAGGGCAAGCTGACGGCCACCCTGCGCTACCAACTGCAGGGCGATCAACTGCAGGCCGAGAACAGGATCGTGATCAACCAGCTCACCTTTGGGGAGCCGGTCGACAGTCCTGATGCCCTGAAGATTCCGGTGAAGTTCGCGATCTCGCTGCTCAAGGACGCCAATGGGGTGATCGATCTGGATCTGCCGATCTCGGGCACGATCTCGGATCCGCAGTTTTCGGTTGGCGGACTGATCTGGCGAGCGATCGGCAATCTGCTGATCAAGGTGGTGAGTGCGCCCTTCAATGCATTGGCATCACTCGCTCGCAGCGACCTGCCCGCGAGTGATCTGTCGCATGTCGCCTTCGATCCGGGATCGAGCGAGCTCGATGAGAGCGACCAGAAGCGTTTGTCTGCGCTGGCCCAAGCCCTTGCCGCACGCCCCGAACTCAGCCTCGAACTGATCGGTCATGCCGACCCCATCAGTGATCGGGAGGCCATGACGCAGCGGCGTTTGCGCGAGATGCTGGAGCGCAACCGGCAGCCCATGACGGCCGCACTTGAAAAGGCGCTGCTCGAACGGGCGAAAGCTTCGGATGAAGACCTGCGCGAGCTGGCTCAGGAGCGCGCTCAGAATGCCCGCCGGGTATTGCGAGATACCCACGGCATTGCCAACGAGCGCCTGTTTCTGATCGCGCCTCGCCTGCTCAGCACCGATGACTCAAAGCCCGCCCGGCGGGTGGACTTTGAGATCAAGCAGGACTGACTCCACAGCGCAGCACTCGCGGCCTGCCTGCCCGCAGGTTCGCATCGAACCCTGTCACGGCGACATGTTCGCATCGAACCCTGGCACGGCGATCAGAGGACCGTGTCGTCGGTGGGCAAGCCGAAGAGCACCCGTCCGGCCAGTTCATAGGAGGCCGGCGCGGTCATCATGTGCGCTGTGATGGTCTGCGCATCGCGCAGCCGGCGCTGTTGGCGGTTGTCGGTGAACACCGCAGCACCACCGCCAAGCTCATGCACCGTGCGCACCACCTCGGCTGCGGTTCGGGTCATGTGGGTGGCGGCCAGTCGAAGGCGCGCCCGATGCGCGACCGGAATCTGGCGATCGCGCTGGGCCAGGGTCCAGGACTGGTCGACTTCGTCGAACAGAAAGGCCCTCGCGGACCGGTATTGCGCTTCGGCCTGGGCCAGCGCGGCCTGGGCCGTTCCGCGGTCGGACAAAGGCTTGCGAGATCCCGCGGTTCGGGCGGCCGATGCAAATTCAATGAAGTCGTCGAGCGCGGCGCGGGCATTGCCGCTGGCCACGGCTGCAATGCCCATGGCCAGCAGTCCGAAGACCGGAAAGACATAGAGCGCACCCTCGTGCCGGGGGCGATCGGCCATCAGGGACACGCTGCGTGAACGCGGCACTCGCACGCCCTGCACCTTCATGTCGACACTGCCTGTGCCGCACAGACCCATGGTGTGCCAGGTATCGATGAGCTCGGCGTCTTCGGCCCGGAACATCATGGCGCGAATCTCGGGCGCGCCGTTGGGCAACTTGCGCATGGCGCCGGCCTCGATCACGGTACAGCCGCCATTGAGCCACTGGCAGTTGCGACTGCCGCTGGCCCATTTCCATTGGCCGGTCACCACATAATCGTCACCATCAACCACGGCCTGACCCATGGGTGCGAACACGCCAGCGGTCAGGATCGAATTGCCCTCCCCATACACCTGCCGGGCAATGACAGGATCCAGATAGGCCGAGTAGATGCCTGAGGTTGCGCCGATCATGGCGCACCATCCGAGCGAGGCTTCGATCCGGCCCGCCTCTTCGAAAGCCTGCAGTGCAGTGGCAGGATCACACTCCAGGCCGCCGATGGCCTCGGGCCTCAGGCTACGGTACATGCCGGTATCGGCAAGGGCGCGGGCCAGAGACGCCGGCATGTGCCGGTCACGCTCCATGGTGTCTGCCACCGCTGCAGTGGGGGTAGCCAGATCGCGTACGCGCGAGATCAGTGCCTCGCGTTCAAGTTGTGCCGCATTCCTCAGATCGGCTGACGGTGCTGCGCCCATGGTGTCTCCTGTAATGCTCACCATCATATCGGGCCATGGCCAACGCCGAAACCGTCCAGCATATCCAGGCCGTCCAGACCACATGGCTGACATAGTGGGCTCCACGCAGCACCTGGGCCAGACCGAATGCAATGCCGGTACAAAGAATCAGGATCAGCACCGCCCGGGCACGCCGCGGATGGTGGCTTCGCCACAGAAAGACCAGCGGCAGGAACCCGAATGCGGCTGACGCATGGCCCGATGGAAAACAATGGCCTGGCCCGCCATCGGAGCCCGTCCAGGGCCAATGGGGCACATAGGGGAAGGCACCCCCGAAATCAAGGACATCCCAGGGGCAACTGGTGAGCGAGATTCGTTTGACCCCGCTGATCAGCAGCATGCAGACGATCACGAGCCCGATCGTGACGCCTCGGGCAGGGCGACTCGGCCCCTGGCGCCGCTGTATGAAGGCATCGAACAAGAGCCCAAGCAGCACGAGCGTGGCGAGCAGTCGGCCGCCTTCATGTAAGCCGGTGGTCAGGAGGGGGTGGCTACGCCAGACCAACCCCGGGTCTGCAGCGGCGACGAGCCTGGCGATCCTCAGGTCGCCTGCGAACCCCTCCCAGAGCAGGAGGGCCGCCAGCCCGATCACCGATCGCACGAGATCGGCCTTCAAGCGCCTGGAGGGGCACTGAAGTGGTTCCTCCTTCGAGGGCGTCGGAAGGCTCAATGTGCTCATCGCGGCTCGCGGCACGGCGCAAAAAAATCGAGCTTCGGCTCATGCAGGGCCGTGCCCACATCGAGCAGACCCAGCAGCGAATGAAACAGATGATCATGGGCGACCAGGCCAGCAGAGGCTCGACTGAGCGCCTCCCGAGTGCAACCCCTGGGAGTGCCGATCGCCGCATCCAGTCCGGGGCTGACCCACCAGACCATGGGCACGCGGGTCTGCTCGATCGGCGCGATCCGGTAGGGCATGCCATGCAGAAACAGGCCCTTCTCGCCCAGCGACTCGCCGTGATCGGAGACATAGACCAGAGCCGTATCGACGCGCCCCGAAGCGGCTTGCAGGGCATGAATGGCCTGTGCCAGCACATGATCCGTGAAGCGCAGGGCGTTGTCATAGGCATTGACCACAGCCTCGATGCTGCAGCGATGCAGATCGTCGTCATGGCAGGCCGGTGTGAAGTGCTCGAACGCCGCGGGGTAACGTCGGTGATAGGCCGGGCCATGATTGCCCAGCATGTGCAGCACCCAGACCTGTGTGCCCTGGGCCTCGCTCAGTCGTTGCTGGAATCCCTCCAGCAATCGGTCGTCCAGACAGCCGCCGGCCGGGCATCCCCCTGGGGTCACCTCCTTGACCATGGCCGAGGGTAGTCCGTCACAGACGCCCTTGCAGCCGCTCTGGTTGTCGAGCCAGTGCACCTGAACCCCGGCCCGATGCAGCACATGCAGGAGCGACTCCTGCCGGTGGATGCGGTCGTCCTGATAGTCGCGCCGACCGACGGGGGCGAACATGCAGGGCACCGATACCTCGGTATTGGTGCCACAGCTGTCGACCTGACTGAAGTTGATGACGGGCAATTGCCTGAGCGCAGGCGTGGTGTCGCGCGCGCCCGGATTGAGCCCCCAGTTGGCCGCCCGTGCGGTTTCACCCACCACCACCACCACCACCAGCGGGCGGCGACGCGCGCCCCAGGACTCACCCGGCCTCGCATCAAGGCCAACCGGCTCACGAGGGATGGCCGCTTCAGTTGCCCGGGACTTGAGCGCCACGGTGCCCGACCACAGGACGTTAATCGGCGTGATCAGGTAACGCAGTTCGCGCTGATTGCGCATGAGTGAGGCCAGAGGCTGATAAGCCGCCCAGACTGCTGCAAGGGCCAAGACCGCAGTCAAACTCAGCAGCAGCAAGCGCTCGGCGATCGCCCGCCGCCAGGTCAGTGTCAGCACCGGCACGCGCATCAGCACAACGGCTGGCAACACGCCCTTGAGGATCAAGGCCATGGCCAAAGGCGCGGTGAGCAGTTCGCCCGCCTCGGCCGGATGAGTGGCCAGCGTATTGCGCAGCATGGAGGGGTCGAGCATGACCCCATACGCCTCGATGAAGTGCGACGCCACCGCAGCGATCAGCGTGAGCGCGATGACGATCGGCTTGAGCAACGCATGGAGGCCCACGAGGCCCAGCAACAGCGCGTGGATGGCCAGGATCAGCACCATCAGTGCCAGGCTCACGGTCAGATCGGACCCTGATCCGAGTCCGGAGCCTTCAGGCCAGACCCGACTCAGCACGGGAAGATTGAACAGCGGCAACCAGGCCAGGCTGACCAGAAGGATCAGCGTCGTGGGCCGGAAGTCAGGAAGCCATTTCATGCAGGCCGCAGTGGACACGGCCTGCCTGAAGCGGAAATGAAGGCTGATGAAGCCAGCCTGAAGGTCGAAATGCTACCTTTGCCCCATGCGCCTGCTGCTCCTTGAAGATGACCCGCTGCTTGGTGAAGGCCTTCGCGATTACCTGCGTGCCGAAGGGCATGTGGTCGAGTGGTGTACCAGCATCGCGCAGGCGCAGGCCCTGCATGACGAGCCGATCGACGTCCTGCTGATCGACTGGCAACTGCCCGATGGGTCGGGTGTTCAATGGCTGGGCCGCGAGCGCGCCCGCGGCATGGATGCCCCCGCGATTGTCCTCACTGCGCGAGATCGCCTCGATGACCGTATTCGTGGCCTCGACGAAGGCGCAGACGATTACATGGTCAAGCCCTTTGCTCCTGAAGAGCTCGCCGCCCGGATCCGAGCCATGGGCAGACGTCATGCCAGCTCGGGGCGCTCGATCATGCAGTTTGGCGATATTCAGATCGATCTTGCGGCTCGCACAGTCAGTGCGCAGGGGCAACGGATCGACCTGACCGCGCGGGAGTGGGCGGTGCTTGAAGCGCTTGCACGACGTTCCGGACGTATCGTGCCGAAAGCTGATCTTGAGCGCCTGGTGCTGGGCAGCGAAGGTGAGGTCATGAGCAATGCCCTGGAGGTGCATGTCTCGGCGCTGCGGCGCAAGTTGGGTCGACAGCTGATCGACACAGTCCGTGGTCTGGGCTATCGCATCGAACGGCATTGAATACGATCAAGGTCTCGATCGCATCCCGGCTCGCCCATGCCCTGGCGGTATGGTCGGTGGCCGTGGTGGCTGCGCTGGGCGCCGCCCTGTGGACGACCGCCTCGCATGAAGTCAACGAGCTGCTGGACGACGCCCTGATCTCGGCCGCAGATCTCATGGCCTTGCTGGTCGACGCCGGTCCGGATGCCCTGGATCGCGCCCGCGAGGCCACCACAGCCAGCGGTTCCATTCGATTTGCCTGGCAGGTGATTGCGCCCTCGGGTGAGCCCTTGCACCGCTCGCAGCAGGCTCCCGTGGCCGGGTGGCGAGCGCCACGGGAAGGATTTGAAGATCGAGACGGCTGGCGGCTCTTCAGTAAACCGCTGGCTGACGGTCGCATCCTCACAGTGGCTCAGACTCGCCAGGAGCGCCGTGAAGCGCGCTGGGAAGTCATCGCCGCCTCGGGGGCCGCGGCCGCTCTTGCGGCGCTGCTGGGTCATCTGTGGCTCAGGGCGCGGGTGCGACGCGAGCTGCACCCTCTGGCGGCGCTGTCAGAGCGTATCCGTCAGCTGAATCTGGACTCCACCACCCAGGCGTCCTATCTGGGCCCCGCGCACCATCAGGAGCTGGTGTCCATCCATGAAGCCGTCGAGACCCTGACCGCACGGCTCGCCAATCGCATTGCACGGGAGCGAGCCTTCAGCGCTCACGCCGCGCATGCACTGCGCACTCCGCTGGCGGGCATGGATGTGCAACTTGCGCTGGCCCTGCGTGATGCGCCTGCACAGACCCGCGACCGGTTGCAGCGAATTCGCGATGCGTCACGCCAGCTGCAGACCGTGGTGACCGCCCTGCTTGGGCTGTTTCGCAGCCAGTCCCCTGCGCGGCATGTGGATCTGGCCGTGGAAGGCCTGGTGCGCTCGCTGCCCACCCCCTCGCTCACGGTCAGCGTTACGCCGGGTCTGCGTCTGAGGGCCGATCCAGACCTTCTGGCTGCGGCGATGGTCAATCTGCTGGACAATGCCCAACGCCATGGAGCCCGGCAGGTCACGATTGAATCCTGGCCAGGCGGCGGCTTGCTGATCGTGGACGACGGGCCGGGTGTGACCGACTCCCGTCGCCAGGTGCTGCGTGAGGCCGTGCAGTCGGGTGCCGACGCCGGCGCCATCGGCCTGGGTCTGATGCTCGCCGACAGCGTGGCCCGTGCTCATGGCGGGCAGCTCATCCTGCCCGAAATATCCAGCGGCTTCGCAGTCGCGTTGGAGTTTGGTGATGCAAACAGATCAAGTGCCTGAAGCCTCGGAACCCGCGGCACGCAAGGCGACACAACCCGTTGCACAACCCGTTGCACAGCCCGTTGCACAGCCCGATTCGCGGCCGCCCGCACACGGCGCTGATCAGCTCAAGAGCCGGCCCGGTTTCAGGCGCCTTGGACCCGCGCTGAACAATTCAATCCGGGGCCTGCTCAGTGCCATGCGCAGTGAGTCTGCGTTTCGCCAGGAACTGGCGGTCGGCCTGCCCCTGATCGTACTGGCCTGGTGGCTGGAGCCGGATCGCTGGCAGGCGGTATTGCTGACTGCGGCTGTTGTGCTGGTCTGGGTGGTCGAGTTGCTCAACACGGGCCTGGAAGTGATCTGTGACATGATCACCTCAGAGATTCATCCGGCGGTCAAGAAGGCCAAGGACATCGGCAGCGCCGCCGTGTTTCTGTCCCTGCTGATGGCTGGATTGTGTTGGGGTCTGTGGCTGCTCGAACGCGGCGGCTGGCTGGCCTGATGCCAACACGCCCGGACGGGAGAACCCCCTGGACACCATGACTGAAGAACTGTTCCGTGAAGATGCCAGCCTGCTCGCCTGCGATGCTCGGGTCGTGGCGATTGATGACACCGGCATCGTGCTCGATCGAACGGTGTTCTACCCCCTGGGCGGTGGGCAGGCCGGAGATGCCGGCCTGCTGCGTGGCCCCAACGGGCAGGACATCCTGATTGCCGATACCCGCAAGCACAAGACACTCACCGGGGCGATCACCCATGTTCCGGCCGAGGCGGATCGCCTGGCAGGCCTGCACGGACTGGCCGTGGGCGATCGGGTGCAGGCCTGCATCGATGTCGATCGACGCCGCGCCCACATGCGCTTTCACACCGCGACCCATCTGCTGTGCGCGCTGATCCCGCATCCGGTCGATGGCTGCTCGATCACGGCCCAGCATGCCCGGCTCGACTTTCACATGACCGATGCACTCGACAAGGACAGCCTGAATGAGGGGCTGGCGAAGCTGGTGGCGCAGGCGAGCGCCGTGAGTCATCGCTGGATCAGCGAAGCCGAGCTCGACGCCAACCCGGGGCTGGTGCGCAGCATGAGCGTGCAACCCCCTCGAGGCCTGGGTCGGATTCGTGTGCTCGAGATCGCGGGCGTCGACCTTCAGCCCTGTGGTGGCACCCATGTGGCCAATACCGCCGAGGTGGGCGCGGTCGTGGTCACGAAGATCGAAAAAAAATCAGCCCAGACGCGCAGGGTGGTGCTGGGCTTTGCCTGAGCGGACCGGGCCCGACCAGGCTTTTGCGCCTGATCAGGCCTTTGTTGGCGATCAGACCCGCTCAAACACCGCAGCGATGCCCTGGCCGCCGCCAATGCACATGGTCACGAGGGCATAGCGCCCACCGGTGCGACGCAGCTCGTAGAGCGCCTTGGTGGCAATGTAGGCGCCCGAGCAACCGATCGGATGCCCGAGGGCGATCGCGCCGCCATTGGGATTGGTCTTGGCCGGATTCAGACCGAGCCCTTTGGTGACCGCCAGCGCCTGGGCAGCAAAGGCTTCGTTGGACTCGATGACATCCATTTGATCCAGGCTCAAGCCGGCCTTGTGCAAGGCCAGCTTCGTAGCGGGAATGGGGCCCTCACCCATGATGTGATTGGGCACCCCGGCCAACGCGTAGGACACCAGGCGGGCCATGGCCTTGTGACCATCGCGCGCAGCCGCAGCCGCATCGGCCAGTACCAGGAAGGCCGCACCGTCATTGATGCCCGAGGCATTGCCGGCGGTGACTGAACCGTCTTTCTTGAAAGCCGGCTTGAGTTTGGCCAGCGACTCGGCGGTGGTGCCGGCCTTGACATGCTCGTCGGTGTCGAAAGTGACCGGGCCCTTGCGGGTCTCGCGCACGATCGGCACGATCTGCTCGCGAAAGCGTCCCTCTGCGATGGCGGCTGCTGCGCGACGATGGGATTCGGCGGCAAAGTCGTCTTGCGCTTCACGACTGATGTCCCACTTGGTGGCGAGATTCTCGGCCGTGATGCCCATGTGGCCCACACCGAAGGGATCGGTGAGCGCACCGACCATCATGTCGACGAAGGTGGTGTTGCCCATGCGCGCGCCGGCACGCAGCGCCTGCGAGAGGTAGCCGCCCCGGCTCATGACTTCCACCCCGCCACCGATGCCGTAGTCGGCATCGCCGAGCAGGATGTTCTGCGCGGTGGTGACCACGCCCTGCAGGCCCGAGGAGCACAGGCGATTGACGGCCATGGCCACGCTCTCCATGGGCAGGCCAGCCTGAATGCTGGCCACGCGGGCGACATAGGCTGAGCGCGATTCGGTCGGAATGCAGTTGCCAACCGTGATGTACTGAATGGCGTTGGGGTCGACGCCCGACCGCTGCACGGCGTCTTTCATGACGACGCCGGCCAACTCGGCAGGCTCCATCTCGGACAGTCCGCCCATGAAGGTTCCGATCGCCGAGCGCGCTGCGCTCAGCACGACGACTTCGCGTGTGCCCATGATTCTCTCCCTGGCAAAACCGCCATTGTCGCCCGGAGGCCGGACTGTCCTCAAGTCGCAGGTCCGGCCCCTTGCCCTACCCCTTGCCCTACCGGCATCTGCCTCAACCCTGGCCGCTGGCTCAGGGCGCTGCTTCAGTGCGCGAGCTCTTCGCGCCGGACCGAATGATCGAAGAGGGGCGGCATCGGGTTGCGTTGCCAGAGTTCCATGTCCTCGAAGCGGTCTGCCCACGAAGCCGGGATGGCCGGAATCAGCCCGGTATCGAGCCACAGCCGCAACAGGTAACGGCGGCGGTCGCGTTCCTCGAAATCCTCGTAAGCCGTGCGTGAGTGCAGCACGCTGTAGTTGCACAGGAACTGCATGGAACCGGGCTTGAGCGCCATGTCGAGATGCAGTTCGGGATCCGCGCAGAGATCGTCCATCACCTGCATCGCACGCTTCTGAGCCTCGGTCAGACGCGGTACTTCGGCAAACCGCTGGGCAGAGTCAATGAAACTGCGGTTGTAGCGGCAAAAGAAGCGCCCCTGTACCCATTCAAAGCAAGGCCCGCTGTAGTAGGGCAACTTGCCGGGGGGCGCCTCACCGCGTCGATCCATGTGAAAGGGCTCATACAGGGTGGCCAGCACCTCTGGATGACGCTCGAGCAGCACATCGTGCAGGGTCTGGCTGCTCACGATGCGCGAGAGGCCGCCGCTTCTGGCCGTGCGCAGACACATCAGCCCGACCACATCGGCGGAATCGTTATGAAAGGGCAGCCTCAGCGCGGTCTGGTAGCCGCGCACATTCGGGTTGTTGCGGTAGTCCACGCCCAGATCAGTGACATGCCCGAGCAACTCGCCCTGGGCGTTCTGGGCCCGACCTCGTCCGAGATAGGCGCCGATACCCCAATAGGCCAGCGCCGCATCCTGGGTACTGAAGGCATCGAGATCGAAGCCTTCAATCACCATGAAGCTCTGGCCGTGCAGCAGTTCGTTGAGCATGCCGGCCAGGCGGGGGGCAAGGCGAGGCAAGGCAAACTGTGCTGCGCTCAATGAAGGAATCTGCGCGCCCTGCGCCTTGGCAGCAGAAACCGCCTGGCGCAACTCGGCATTGTCAGCGGCGTCGAGCTGCATGATCCAGCGCTCGGGATGCTGCCTGAGTTGGGCACCGCGCCATGCACCGGGCAGGCCACAGGGTTGGAGGTCGACAGGCAGGGACATGGGGGTTCTCCGTTCAGACCATTGATCCGTGATCAGGCTGATGCCTGGGGGATCCTGGGTTTGCTGAGTGTGCTTGAGGCGTGAGCAAGGCCACGGCATCGCACGGGCGCTTACTGCGGCTTGATCCCGGCCAGGGCCACCCATTCCTTCCATCGGGCGGTGTCCTCAAGCACAAAGGCCCGCAGACCCTCCGGGCTCAGCGTGGCCACCTGCATGCCGCGGGATTCAAAGCCTTTGCGAATGGCGGGATCGGCCATCGCCTGACCCATCACCTGATTGACGCGCTCGATGATCGCCCGAGGCGTTGCGGCGGGTGCATGCAGACCGATCCAGCCCTGCACGGCGTAGCCCGGCAGCGTGTCGGCCACCGGTGGGACGTCGGGCAGGGAAGGCTCACGGCCCGGTGCACTGACCGCAATCGGGCGCAGGCTCTGGTTCTGCAGCGCGGGCGCGGCCGAGAGCATGTCCAGGAAGGCAAAGTCGAGCTGACCACCGATCAGGTCGGTGACGATCTGCGTGATGTTCTTGTAGGACGCGCCCACCACATCGATTCTCGCCCGGGCCTTGAGCAGTTCGGAAGGCACCTGCGATGACGAGCTGTAGTAACCGAAGGTGAGCTTGCCGGGCGTCTTGCGAGCCGCCTCGATCAGCTCGGTGAGCGATCGGTAAGGACTGCCCGCGGGCACGATCAGCACCGTACCGAACTTGCCGAACAGGCCCACGGGCTCAAACTCCCTCTGAGGATCGTAGCCAGGCTTGAGGTACAGAAACGGATTGGCCGAGTGCGTGGAGTTGGTGGAGATCAGGAAGGCATGGCCATCGGGTGCGGCATTGCGCGCCGCAATGGTGCCCACAATGCCGCCTGCACCTGCCCGGTTATCGACCGTGACTGCAGCCCCGTTCAGGGCCCTGGACAGGGCCTGAGCAAAGCTGCGCCCCGTAAAGTCAGCCGCGCCACCGGCGGCCGAAGGCACGATGATGCTGATGGGTCGCTCAGGCCAGTTGGACTGCGCATACGCATTCAGGGGCAGGCTGCCTGCAGCCAGACCCCCAAGCGCCCACAGGCTGTTGCGCCGACTCGGTAAATGCATGAAGGTCTCCTGGGCTAGACCCGATCACCGGGTGCCAGCCGATCCGACAGAAATTCACAGACCACCTGATGGTACGCCCGGGCACACTCGACCATGGGGGTATGGCCTGCCGAAAGTAGAACGAGCCTGGCTTCCGGAATGGCCTGGGCCATCTCGCGGGCGGTTGCCACCGAGCGCTTGCGATCCCGCTCGCCATGGGCCACCAGCACGGGCAGATTCAGGCGAGGCAGGTGCTGCAGGATGTCCATCTGGCGAAGGCCGGCCACGGCTGCATGCAGTCGGTGATTGGGTACGGAGGCGAGGTAATGACTCAGGTGCGTCGCCAGCGGATCGGGCGGCGCTTGATCAAAGCAGCCCCCCAGAAAGGACTGCTGAGCCTGTGGGCTCCAGTCGTGCAGGATGCGATGCGGCAGGTCCGGATCACCGTGCCCCAGGGTGCGAGCACCTGTGTTCGAGAGGATCAGCCCCGCCAATCCGCCGTGCTCAAGCGCGACCAGCATCGACAGGAAGGCGCCCAGCGAGTGACCGGCCAGAACGGTCGGCCCGGCCCGCTGAGCGATCACCGTCGCAATGCGATGGGCAATCGAGACCGGATCGAAGGCGCCCTCCCCCTTGAACCAGTCGAGTGTCACCCAGCGCGCCAGCGAGCCCGGGTGCCCGACCGAAGACTGCGCATCAACCATCACATCGTAGATCGCCGGGCTGCAACCGGCGCCTGCCAACGCAACAACCACAGGCGCTGGATCATGGAGCCAGGCCGAAGGCAGCGACATCGGCGAGGTCCAGTCCGCCGGAATGTGTCGGGCATCGAGCGCCGTGAACGAGTCGGTCATCTGATGGGGCCTGGGGTCAATCATCGGGTTGGTTACCATGGCCACCCATGATGAACCGAAGCCGGGAGACCTGCATGCACCGCCGCCAGATTCTGAACGCACTTGCTGCCACCGCAACGACCGGCCTGCCCGCTGCGCTGGGATGGTCGGCGGCCCGGGCGCAATCGACCGCCCCCCGGCTGCCCGCGCTGCATCCAGGCGCCATCACCGATGTGCGCGGCGTCAAGGTCGGGCATTTCACCGAGACCCGTCGCCCCACGGGCTGCACCGTCATCCTGACCGAAGCCGGCGCCACGGGCGGCGTCGATGTGCGCGGCTCTGCGCCCGGCACCCGCGAGACTGATCTGCTCAACCCGACGAATCTGGTCGAGAAGGTCAACGCGGTATTGCTCTCAGGCGGTAGCGCCTTCGGGCTGGAGGCAGCCACCGGCGTGGTGAAGTATCTCGAGGAACGCAAGATCGGCTACCCGGTGGGTGCGGCCGGCGTGGTGCCGATCGTGCCGGCGGCCATTCTGTTTGACCTGGGCGTGGGGGATCCGAAGATCCGGCCCGATGCCGCAGCAGGCTACACAGCCTGCGAGGCTGCAGTCGCAGGCCCTTTTCTGCAGGGCAGCGTGGGCGCAGGCACTGGGGCCACCATCGGCAAGCTCTGGGGCATGGCGCGCGCCATGAAGGGCGGCATTGGGACGGCTTCGGTGCGCGCGGGCGGGATCACCATGGGTGCCATCGTGGCCGTCAATGCGGTGGGCGATGTGATCGACCCGGCCAGCGGCCGCATCCTGGCCGGTGCGCGCACCGAAGACGGCAAGGGGCTTCAGGACACGGTGGCCAGCACGCTGCGCGGCACGCTCTCGCCCGGCATGCGCCCCGGCACCGCCACCACGATCGGCGTGATCGCCTGCGATGCCAAGCTCACCAAAGCGCAGTGCCAGAAGCTCGCGCAGATTGCCCACGACGGCTTTGCCCGCACCATCAATCCGGTGCATACCCACTTTGATGGCGACACGATCTTCGCGCTGGCCACCGGTGCATCCGATCTGACTGGCAACATGCTGCTGCTCGGCGTGCTGGCGGCCGAAGCCATGAGCCGGGCCGTGGTCAATGCCATCATTGCAGCCCGTGGCTGGGAGGGCCTGCCAGCGGCCAGCGACCTGAGGGTCTGAGGGCCCGAGGGCGCGGACCTGGCGGTGCATCCCGAGCGCAGACCGCCTGCGCTGACCTTCAGGGTTTTCTGACCTTGCTCCCAGCGGGCTTGCCCCGCACGCCTGCCCGCGGCGGCAGGCCGGTGTGCTGAGTCAGAATCCGGCCCTTCGGCGGGGTGCCGGCCGATCCAGCGCCGAGTGGGGTGCGGGCCGTTGCAGCGCCGAGCGGCTTGCGTGCAGAGCCAGCGCCTGCCGGTGAGCGGGCCGATGAGCGAGCGGGCGTCGGACTCAGCGGGGGATCGCGCGGATCGTGCACCGCACGGCGCGGCCCTGAAAACGGATCACCCATGCCCTTGCCGGGCTGATAGCGCGGCACGAGGTGCTGCTT
>Ga0315905_10001387_pt1 | contig 26047 bp, 24 predicted proteins | sample LakEriMetagenome_5_FD_203522 | JGI IMG/M metagenome (GOLD analysis project Ga0315905, IMG submission 203522) | Freshwater fungal communities from buoy surface, Lake Erie, Ohio, United States - Buoy 4 MA121 | ecosystem: Environmental > Aquatic > Freshwater > Lake | place: USA: Lake Erie, Ohio...
TTCATCTAGGTAGTGGCCCAATGGGTCACAACCATTTGGACACGGGGTGTCATAGTCAGCGGTCGCGCCACAAACCGTGCAGGAAATGATTATGTTTTCATCTTCGCTCATACCTCAAGAATAAGGGGAGGCTCTGACACGAAACAAGATCCTGGCGAAGATTCAAACAGCACAGGACCCTTTACCTGAGGTCAAACCAAGTATCGCCCAGCAATTCGTCATCAATTTTCTTATCAGCCTTTACTTCCAGCGTTCCCTCTCCAAGGGTGATTTCATCGGTATACCTTGGGTGACTGCTATATGGCTTGTATGTGAAGGTAGGTTTTTCTTCTTGTAAACGACTTAGCAGTTCGTCAGGTACAGAGTGGTTTTGGCTGAGAAAGTACCGCACCAAAGGATGCTCAACTTTTGCAAGCTCTAGATACTTTTCACTGGTTAGGGCAGGGTTTTTTGCCAGCGCCGCTAGCAGACAAGTTTGAGCACTGTCTGCTTCCCACTCGATATCAAGTAAGTTTGCAATGTACTCAGCGCCAGGCCCACTACTCCAATTCGTATCAGTTGGATATCTGAAAGTTTCAGTCAATTCCGCATCTTTACGAAGTTCTGTGATTGTCTCAAGTTTTTCATTAATAGAATACTTTCCATTTTCAAAAAGAAGAACACCCTGCTCCTCAACATCATTTAACAACCAATCAACGCTGTTTCTATTCGAATATAGAAATTCAAGTATCTCAGTTGGACAGTTCCGATTCGTGGCCAGTGCAACCCGTGCCCTAAAACTCTTATATGGAGTCTTAGCCTTAAAACTTAGAAGAAATATTCTCGTGAGATATTCAGGGTCAATATTTGGTGTTCGAGCTAATGTTTCAGGGCCCCAAAAAGTCCATGTGAATTCAGCACTTATAAATGGATACCAGGAATAATCCCACCAATCACTAGTGTCATTTTCATCGCGCCAAATGAATTGCTCAATTGCATCTGCAAACTTTGGATATCGAACAGGAAACCCTGGAACATATTTTAAAAGCGCATCGAAAATCGCAGGATCGCATTCAACAAAGCGACCATTGGGGGCAAGCAAATGCATAATGGATTCTTCAAGGTCTGAGGGTTGGAAGTTCTTAGCCATGCTCTTGATCGCTTGCTGAACCGGGCCCCACCAATGGGAGTAAAAATTCTCATCACTCGAATCCCCGATTGACTCATAGGCATACTCGTATGTGCTGATGTTTTCTAGAACCAGCTCCACAAAATCCCTGACATCATCAGGAGTCTTCCAATCCCATTCGTATTCATTCCAATCAAATTCGCTCATGACTTAAGAGTAAAGGTAGGTCCTGACATCAATCAAGGTCTTCAAAGGAACTTCCTTAAACCCCATTCGTCTAATTCATCCTCATACGGCTTAACTTCAGAAGCTGAAAATCGATTCTCTTTTGCAAAATCACCTGCCATTAAAATTGTAAATAGGTCTCCCTTTTCAAGAGACTTCAACATGGATTGCCAAATGAAATCCTTAGAGAAGGTTCTAGGTGGCTTTGGGGGATTGAGCTCTTGCATGAGCTCAACGTAAAGGTTATTGAACTCATCCAGAAGAGAAGCGCTTCGGTAATTTCCTTCTTCAATTTCACGAAATAGATATTCTGCAACATCGAAGAAATAGAAAAAGGGGTTCCATTCAAGAGGGCTGCCTTCAGCTGTCTTTAAATCACTATCAAAGAAATTGAGAACCAGATTCCAAGACTCATCCAGTTCCTCTTCAGTCGGATTCTCAGGATCCTTGGTTACTTGCTCAGCAAAATATTGCGATAAGAGTCTAAATGCATTGAAGAAACTTCCACCAAAGAGATCAACTGTTGGTTGATCTGCTTGGCGCATAATGGTAATCATGTTTGTAATTGCTGATTCGTAATCTTTCTTTCGCATCGCCAAACGTGCCTGGGCATACATGAATGAGACATTTCTCGATTCAAAGTATGGAAGTAATTGAGCTTCAACTTCGTGAAAGCGAACTTCATCCTTTGCGACGTCACGTAGCAAGCGGTGCAGATAGATGCCACATCCAACATGGCCCTGATCGAAGCCCTTTTCAAACTCTTCAAGTGCTTTTGAAAGTTCCTCTTTTTCCGCGTATGCCCATCCACGGACCTTGTGTAATTCGGGATGCTTTTGCACTCCTGAAATCAACTCAAGTGATAAATCGGGATTTTCCTCGACGAGTAAATTAGCCAAATCCATCACGACATTTAACTTGCGTTGACCTTTAGGGGAGTCATCAAATCCGTCTGAGACAAAACTTGTTGAGGTTTTCTTGCCGAAGATTCCCATTACTTCACTCGCGGCATGGAAGTTGGCACGCCTTCCACCTCTTCAGCCCACCACCCTGTGGCCTCGACTACCTCGTATGGCAAATAATAATCCGTGTACAACATATCCCCATCAAGTGAAACTTTAATAAGTCCCGGAATTGCCTTACCTAGATTAAAAATGGCCAATGTGTCATTTACGGCTGTTTGATAGCCACCAAATCCTGGTTGACCCAACATGGGACCTTTGCCATACACGATGTAATCCAAATTGTTAATTGGTTCTGGGTGCAGCAATAAATACCAATGAAAGTCATGGCCAGGTGCTCCGCTAGCACCCGAGTAATCGGGAACAATTAATGCATAAAACTCTTTCTCGGTTTTTCCTTCTTTTTCCGTCAAATAGCGCATCAATCCAATTGCATCTTCATTGAGTAATTGACACATTGTCAGTTCCCATTGATCAAAATCAAGAAGCAATTTTTGAGGGTCGCCCTTACCAGCCAAAGCATCCATTAATTCCACAGGTATGTGGATTGGATGAATTGTCTTTTCTAGATCTAAGCTGTCAAGGTCAGCATCTTGTGAAACCATTTGAATCGAAGGGTGATTGTCTATACCAAGGGTTGTTACTGCCCAGTCGGAAAGCTTCTCTGGGTAACCCATGAACCACATTTGTCCGCGCAATTCAGCGAGAACCTCTTCGGGCAGTTGCTCTTCTGCGATGCGCATATCTGTGAAGATTGGATCGCCAATCTTCGGCTGCTTCTTATCAAACAATCCCATGAGGCTGATTCTCCTTGAAGTTTTCGGAAAAGTACCATCAGACGCCTGTCCTGGGAATAGCCTGACTTGTCAGTGCTGGCTTCTACCATCGCAGGCATGCGATTGCTTCTTTCAATTGTTCTGGTTGTGACCCTTGGGGTTTACACCCCGGCAAAGGCTGACCCATTACCCAAATCCTTAGTGCTCATAGACACTGGCTTTGATACCTCAATTGAGATGATTTCAAAATCAGTCATCTTTGAAAGCTGCATTATGGATTGGAGCATGTGCCCCAACTCCACAAGCTTCCAAGAGGGGACGGGTGCGGCCACAATTTCCTCCGCTTTGCTAACAGCTCCCGGAATAAGCCACGGCACTCAAATGGCTAGCATCGTCATTTCAACAAATCCTGCCCAGAAAACAATTTTGCTTCGATTGGTTGCCTATAACTCCCGTGGTCAACGGATGCCCACTAGTGAATCAAGTTTGATACAGGCATTCAAATGGATTGTAAGTAAGCGTGTTGAGTTAAACATTGGCGCAGTTGCAATGGCCCAAGGACATCACTCCTTGTCGACCTCGAAAAACTATTGCCCACGCGTCACTGTCCTCGAAAAGTTGATTTCTGATCTCAAACTAAATGATGTCCCAGTGTTTTTTCCAACAGGCAACGCAGGGGATAAGTCGCGTATTGATTGGCCCGCCTGCATTCCAGCATCAATAGCAATTGGTGCCATTGATGCTAAAGGCCAAATTGCAAGTTATTCAAATTATGATCGAACGTTAATTGATTTCTATGCCCCTGGTACTGCAACTGCACTTTTGCCAGGTGGAGCTAGTACAACGGCAACAGGAACTTCAGTATCAACGGTTGTGGCCGCAAGCTATTGGTTGAAGTTATCGGAGTTAAAGCCCGAGCTGAAGTTAGCCGACATCTCGCAACACTTTCGCAACACAGGCCCAATTATCTTTGACTCCAAGTTTAGATTCGGTCGAAAGATGGACATAGAAGCAGCCACTGGTGCGCTTTGATAGAATTGCAACATCGTATTGATAGTCTTTAGCACTAATGAAAGAGTGTAAAAGGTTTGTGAACGAACGAGAAAGATTAATGAGCCGACCATCAGTAAAATTCAGAAGGAGAAAATATGAGTAAGCGCGTCGTAATCGAGGGGCTGGAATATATTGGCTCTTTTGTAGTTCAAAGCGGACAAGCCATCGTGGGCGACCCAGGCTTTCTTGAAGACTGGCAAACTAACGTAGGCGAGGAGTGGAACCTAGAAGGCAAAGACGGAGAGTATTCTTTTCAAGGAGCCTCTGCTACCACTTTAGAAAATGCTGGCACCATGGAATTAGGTGCAAACCAAGCTGTCGCTTTTCCAACAGGAGATGGTGACGGGTTATATCCAGTCTGGGCAAAGTTTGATGATGAAGGACGAGTAACCCAGATCGTTATTGAATTTGCTGATGATGAAGGATGAATCCTAAAGTTTTCAATTGATCAAAGCGAAGCGGCTTAAAAGTAATACAGCTCCGAAGTCAGTTCGCGAGTTATTGCCACATCTGACAGATCTTCAGAGTCAAATATGTCCCATACATCCAACACATAATAAGGCTCATCTTCTTGAGAATCAGTAAACATTTGTAAAACAATAAACTCGGTATCTATCTTGAAACGTTTCTCATCTCCGGGGTCAAAGTTCTTTTCGGCAATGTACCAAGTCTTTATCTCAACTATTTTTTGTTCGGTTTCCTCGAATTCATAGCCACTAGTTAAATAGGAATAGCGGTTAATTGGATCCCAAAGTACTGTCCAAACTTTTGAAGGGTCGATAGTTGCAAGCTCATCACAAATCCATCCTCTTTTTTCGTGAAAAGTCCTGGTGAACGCAGTTGGGTCAGATTTCTCTGTTCGCTCTTCCACCTCAGTGAGGGGACCGCACTTCGCAATGACTCCATTTAGTTTTGCAACACACTCACGTATATGGTCAAAATCAATTTCATCTAGGATCGCTTGGTCTATTTCTTCTTCAGATGCATCCTCAGATACTTCAATGGTCCACATGATTCACCTTCCGTTGCTCAATCCCGACTTGACCACAACTAGGGAGGTCGGAATTTCTCCCAGCAATAAGGGTAAAGGGAGGAGCCCGACAGGCAACAGGGGATAAGCCGCCTTCCAAGGACCCTCACAGCCACGAACTTGCCCCTACCCGAACACCTGTTCGAATTCTGTGTTACTCTCCGCTTCCCCCAAAAAACTGCCCAACGCTGACCCCAAGCCACAAAGCAGATTTGTCAGTGACGGTCAGTAACTTCTCCACCAGTCAGAAGCACCATTGTCGGAAGAAAGGAAAAGGTGAGCACAGAAAACAATCCAGATGAAAAAGAGCTATGGGCCAGTATCCCTCGCTCCGAAGGCGTAGATCGCGCCGAACATTTTGTGACACTTAGTCACATGGCGTATGACCGCGGTGATTTCAAATCAGCGCTCGCGCTCTGTGAAAGTGCCAGAGAGATTTATGAATCTCACAAAGCAGTTGTAGGAACCCAAGCATTACTCCATGTGTACGAGGGAATCACATGGTCACTTCGAAAGCTCGACCGAGAGAAAGAAGCTGCAGAGCTTGCACTGCACGCGGTAGATATTCTCAAAGAAGATAATCCAGTTGATGCAACCGACATGTTGCGAGAAGCAGGAAGATTCTTCTTCACGGCAGGTGAGTTTCAGAAGTCATTAGATTGCCACCTTAAAGCAATGCAAGAAGTTGATCCAGATCTATCAGACTGGACAATGGGAATCGACAGTTACAACGTCGGATTTGCATTGATGAGGTTGGAAAGATATCCAGAAGCAATTCCGTACCTGACTAAGGCACGCGAATACTTCAAGAAGGATAAAGAACCTGAAAAGGTTTACTACTGCGATGAGTATCTAGCAGTTTGTTACATAGAACTTAAGAATGGTGTTGAAGCAACAGTACATGCTCAAAAAGGCTTGGACTTTGCAATCACAGCACAGAACAGATGTTTAGAAACCTGGGCAAAGTATCGCCTGGGATGCGCCAAAGTTTTACTTGCTGAACTCGATGAAGCAGAAGAACTTTTACATAACGCACTCTCCATCAATGCCAATTCAATTGAGACAGACTGGGAACTGACAATTGAGCTTGAGAAAGAGATTGCAAACATCTTGACCACTAAAGGTCGAGTCACAGAAGCCGACGAGATCCGTCGCCGAATTAAGACCCTGGAAGAAACCATCAAGGGTGAGTAAATCCAGAGTCGCCATCATTGCAGGTGCGGTGTTCCTATCCGCCGCACTTGCAGTGAGTTTGTTCTCAGCCCAACCTGAAGCTGATCAAAGTTCCACAATCCGAGAATCAGCGAGCCCAATCCCTTCGCTTAATCCAGAGCAGGTTTTAACCTGGAATTGCGAGATCCCCGAGCACAAACCTGAAAGCATCGTGATCACCTGTGCCGATGGTGGAATCTATTTAGAAAAGATCAAGTGGAATACCTGGAGCGAAGAGGGTGCAAATGGCGTGGGAATTTACTCTGAAAATCTCTGCGAACCTAGCTGTGCCGAGGGAGAACGAGTTGAGGCTCTAGTCAATCTACTTCTTACAAATCTGACTGAACAAAATGGAAAGTATTACCTTCGAACCCTAGACATAACTACCTCGGATGGAAAAGATTTCCCTTGGGGAAGAGCAAATAGCTTTCAATGGGATGTGATGGAGTTTGCCGAGATGGTGACGGCCAATTGACTCGGATTTTTTCTTATATGTTTCAACTGAAACTAGTCATGGGCGCGAAAACTATCCGTGTGAGAACTCAATTATTCTTGAGATGAGTTTTTCAACCTTAACGGGCACTTGTCCAGATAGGCTCAAATCCCGGCAGATGCCTTCAAGTCTATTGATGTCCAGACCACGCTTTATGCCTTCTTCATTGAGCAATTCACTGATGTAGTTCTTAAATCGTTTCCCTTTTGGAACCGCATAACCCTTATTTGTCTGACTATTGAAACTCGCGACAATTGAAGCCCAGTCCTTAAATTTTCTTATCCCTAAAATTTCAGGGGAAAGCCACATTATGCAATCCCAATCGCCAGTACTCTCAACAGAGATCTTTGAGTTGGAATTTATCAAGTCCTCTGACAAGATTGCAGACAAAATTGCAATCTGAGAGTCAGTCCATTTTTCATTGATTACACTTTGTAAATTAGACCTTAAATGAGCCGCGATTTGACTTGCAGGCAATTTTCTTTTCTTAATGTCAAAGACTAATTGATCAAGTTTCTGAGTATCAATACTGTCTGCCCAAAAAACTAATTTCACACCTGAAGATTTTCTCAGATATTCTGAGTCATAAAAGGCGCTCCAACTGTCTAAACCAAAACCACTCAGAACTTCGATGTTTGCCTTGTGGAAACGATCCAATGCGAAGCCATCAAGCATCGCTTTATCCATTTTTCCTTCTGTGAGGATAATCAGCTTCTTTGATTGGAAGTATTCCTCCTGGGTTATGTCTAAATCACTCAAAACTGGAAACACAGAACCTGCAATTTTTCGGATAGCTCTGGAACCTTCCCTATCTTTCGTCATCAAAATAGATGAGTCACATTGAGAAATAATCTCAGCCGAATGAGTTGCAAAGAATCTTGGTACATCTAACGTCGGATTATCAAACTGTTGTAATAGCCCGCCCTCCAATTTTCTTTGTATACCTCGTTCGGGTTCATCTATGAATAATGCCAAATTGGTAAATTGATAGATGGCAAAAAGTATCGAAAGTTTTGCCCACCTCGACTGTGCCTCAGAGAGTTCCTCCAGTTGTGAAGTTTTGTACCCATCCTGAATTTCAATTCGCATTAAACCTTGTGTGACCCAAAGGTCCTTTCTGTTAGATCGAATTTCAATTCGGGGAGCTGAGGGCAGGAAACTCTGAAAAACCGATGAGATAAAATCAGATAAATTCCTGAGGAATTCATCAAACTCTTTCGTGAAATTGCCGGACTCATCTAGAGGATTAACAACTCCCAAAGTTTCAAAGACTCTAAATCGCTTGGCCTTCCCAATCTGAGAAAAAATGTTCTGAGCACTCTTTTTTGATGTAGATCCAGAGAAATCTAGATAAAATTCAATTAGCTCGAAAATACCATCACGAAGATTCGTAACTGATAGTTCATCTGGATCAATTAGATTGATTCCTAGATTTCTTTCACTAGTTCCAAGATGTATTCCAAACCGAACTTCGTCTTTCAAGAATTGAACGTACTGATTTTGAGTCACTCCATCAATTGGGTCTGTAGATTGACGCCCAAAGTATCCAGGGTGCTTTCGCGCCTCAGGTATTGACTTGGGCCAAACAAGCATTTGAGCGAGCTCTGTCAAAGGATTTGCTGTCGTTAACTCCTCAATTCGTAGACTTAATATGGCGTCATATTTCCATTTAGGAGATTCTTTGCTTCCAACTGGAGTGATCAGAAAGTTAAAGGCACATTCCTCGGGTTTGTATGCTTCAACGATTCTCTCCTGAGCAACACTCGATTCTTGTACATACTGCTTTGCTAACTCCACATTCCCATCAGGAACACGATCTTGGCGAACAAGGAAGTAACGCGCCCATTCAATATTTCGATTTACTAGTTGATTCAAATAGGGGTCATCGCTAGCCACTGGATTCGGATTGCGCAACAGCGCTAGCTGCCACTCACGAGTGGTGTTCCAAATTGTTGATTGCCAGAGTGATTCCAGCATTTCAATGAAATCCGAGGTTGTTGGTGGCTCATCGAGATCAATGAATGAGTCGGTTTTTACGACGAGTCGATTTCGAATCGCCTCGATTAGTCCAGGGTCATCTTCATTTTCTAACCATTCGTCAATGTTAAGAGGTAAATTGAAATCCAAACTCACTTCTATCGGGTCAGAAGTGGAACCTTGCACTCCGCGCATGGCGCGTTGAATTCCTCGAATCAGACTGGTTTTACCTACTCCATTTGGTCCAACAAGAGCTACTGATTGATCCGTAAGTGGAATGTACTGGACATCGCTAGAGACTGTTGAGACAAAAATTCCTCGTAGGTTTAGGCCACCAATTTCCACGTGCTGCTCCACATTCTTTTGAGAGAGGGTTTGATACTACGGCGTTGTAGCGCTTAAAGCGATTAGCAGGGTTTCAATTTTAAGAATTAATTTCGAAAAAATTTTCGTAAAAAGAGGTCAAAGCGGGCACGGCGTCTAGATTTGCCAGCCACTCCATTGAAATTACACCATCGTTTGGAGTTGGCCGAGGAACGTCAAAGCTTTTTAGTAATCTTGTACCCATTATCGTCGCATTTAAATCTATTTGATACTCAGAGACTAGTCCTGCAGGAACTCCGATAGTGCGATGGACAATCTCTGTCACTTTCACAAATTCATCACTATTTAATTTTGGACGTAAATCATTGATAATCTCTGACATTGTCGTGCCGTTTTCTACCCGTACAACTTGAATAGAGGCCACAAAAGTTTTATCAGGGACGTTTCCAGGAATTTGGTGGGAAGAGAAATGATGATTTCTGCTACCAGTGGTAGTTGTTTTTACTTCCAACCGAAAATTAGAACCCGAGAAGTCAAACTTATCATCAACATTTGAGTGCCAGAATTTTACAGCTAAAGACGGATCCGTAGAAGTTGTCACAATTAACAATTCACCCATTAGGCCTGTGATGGCGGAGTCCGAAACTTCAAATCGTAGGCGATTTGCAAAGAGACTCTTCAATTGCCATATGGCTTTTCCTGTTTCACCAAATTTTTCCTGCAAGTCCAGAAGACCAAAGAAAATTACTGCGGCTGCCTCAACCGTTACCTCATCATCTATCTCGAGGTTACACCGAAGAATCGAAACTCCATCTAATTGCGCGCTTGATTCAAAGACTACTAAATTAGACCAGGGGTCGTAACTCGCAAAGTCTGTTTCGAATGCGAACGCTTCATGTTGCCCGGGGAGAACCAGAACTGTATTACCTTTCCCATCACCACCTATCCCTACTTGCTTGTCTAAATCAAATAAGTGAAGATGAATGTGGTTTTGGGGCAAATCATCGTCTACATCAGAGCTTAATATGGCTTTAACTATCTCTTTACTGTCCCACACTATTTTGCTCCTAAAGTGCTGATTCGCGATTCAAGACCGATTATTCGAACCTCAAAATTAGGTGGACTCATCAACGAAAATCCCAATCCTGCTGCAATCTTTACTCCATCTTTTGCTTTACCTGAGTGTCCGAAAATTGGTTCAATAAGTAGTGTTGTTGCCTCAGGGCTGTACCTGTTACGAATAATTCTTTGTCCTTCTCCAATATGAGGAACGCTGAGCGTTGGCCAATTAATCTTTTTTGAGCCAGCGATTGGAAGTGATGCATACGATTTTTTCCAATTGAACAAATTTGCAGACTCTTCGGCAAGATGCGTACCACGTGAAACAAGAATAGAGGAGGTAACTGACTCAGCATCGTATGGGTCAGCCTCCAATAGAGACTTATGTATCAGAATATTTCTTGGAATATTTGATAGTCCTAAATCTTCTAACTCTGGAACAAATAATTCCGCAGAACCGATTAGAAATGTAGTTTCAGCTGGATTCGCTTCCCACCCAGCCAACAGTCTTTGCATTTGAAGATCTGATGGCTCCTTTAGAATTCGCCATTCTTCATGAGATTCTAACTCCAATGCAGATTCTTCTATGAATGTTTTTAGTGTAATTAAGTTCTCTTTGAAACGGATTGGATTAAATACATCCCAACTTGAAAAAATCAATTTACCTATTTTTTTATCAACTAAATCAGGATCATGTACCGCTTTTCGACAAGGATCGAGTTTGATATTTGGGCGAGAGGCATACATCACAACTGGCATTTCCTTATAGATATCCAACTCTTCCTTGTCCCATTTCTTAGCCAACCTCCAAACTGTGCTATCGATTTCGTTCATAACCTCAAAGATTCCCAAAGTCTGACCTTGAGCAAAAATATGTGTGAACTGTGAGTAATTTGAGCGATAGCCACAGAAGCGCATTTGTTGCGAAACAGTATCGAAATTTGGACTTTTTGCGTGACGTAAGAAGTAAGTTGTAGTGAGTTGTGGAATCGTGAGACCTCGACCCAGAATATCGCCACCAATTAGTACCCACATTTTCGACTGTGCCCAAACATCATCTTCGATTGGAATATCGTCGGCTGGACCCGGTCGTTCTGGATCCGAATTTACGACGAGCACTGTTGAATCGTCGAGAAGACTTAGTATTTGCTTAAAGAATTCATTATCAACGGTTGGAGAGATTGCAGCTCGTAAATCTGGATCTGCAGCCTGCCTGACACCCTCCATCCCAATCTGCCATTCTTCAGCAAGATCGTTGATTTGCCCTGGAGTTAGGGAGCCAGAAATTGCATTAACAAGACCCTCGGCTAATCTTTCCAATTCCCAATTTACAAACTCGTATACCTTTTTGTGTTCTTTTACTGAGCCTGATTCATGAACTAACATTTGTAAACTCTTCATTTGTCTGTCTAAAACTTCCCCCGATAACGCTCCTGCGGAGTAAAAAGTCTCAGGAGAATAGAAACGAACCCATCCCGTGCACGCGAACCTAATTATGGCATCACGCAATGATTTTGGTGAGGCTGTCATTTGAGTAGGCTTGAGCAACCAATCGTCAACTTCTACACGATTACTACCGAAAGTGTCACCAACTGCTGTCTCTAGCCCAAAGTAATTTGTTCGAGGTTCTACGGTGACGCAGTAGTTTGGTCGGAGACGTCCATTTCGTTCGGTCAGTAAAACAGCTTGAGGAGTAGCCGTATAGGAAAGTAAAATGTTTCTTGAATCCAAATCGCGCAGCGAACTTATTGCCGCATATGTGGGGGTTATCTTCCTTTTTCGAGCACCTGCATTTTGTGATGCTTGGTCTGCCTCATCATCAATTAGCAATGAAACCAACTCGTTCCCAAATTTTTCTTGAAGAGCGACGATAAGGGCATGCAATGTCTTCACTCGCGATGGATTTTTTAGCGTAACTAGAACTGGAATAGGACGAATCAGGCCATCAATGGAATCACCTGAGCGGCGTGTAATCCATTTAGTGAGGTCTTGTAGGAGTTTTTCGTAACTATCTCCGGTAGATTTAGTAGGTACTTGAAACACTTTGACAAATTGCTCATCAAGTTTTGTGACCAAGTCCTTGTTGATCCGTTTCGCAGTTTGGTCATTTAAGGCTTCAGTTACTCCCGTAAAAATCACTGCCATTGAAACTTTTCGGTCAGCAGCCCAGGCAACCGTTCCCAGGAGATTTGCTGTTTTACCTGACTGTATTTTACCTAGAACTAGAAATGCGATTTCTTTTTCATCACTGTCTAGAAAACTATCTAAACGATTGGTTATGTTAAAAATGTTCTTTTCAAAAACGTCAGAATCCTTTTGCGCGACAGGACCAGGTAAGAGCGATTTAGTCTTTTGCCTGTCATTTTCTAAGTAGTTTTTTAGGCAACTTCCCAGATTCGCATGGGCATCGGCTGGAAATAAGATCACTTCCATTTAGTCCTCGATTATTTGACCAAGTTGGGCGAGAATCTGATTGGCCTTCATCCTGATCTTCTGTTTATCGTATCCGGAATTAAACACCTCGCTCGCAGCAAATGCCACGCAAATTCTTTGCAGTATTTTACGGCCATGTATGTCAAGATTTATATCACTTAGCGCTGGATGAAATACATTGACTTGAATTAGGTGCTCGAAGTCCTCATTTTCTGTAACGACCAGGAATGCTCTTGAGACATCTTTCACAAAGCTAACACTGAAATTATGTGAATGTTCTTCTTTATCACGAAGATTGATAGCCATAATGTCTTCGATGGAGTCTCCTTCTAAAGCATTGCGAATAGACTCAATGTCAGCCTCTGGATTCTCGACCTCCTGGTGGTCAACATTCCCACTAAGTGCACCTTCGATAATCTTTGCTTCAGTTTTATCAGAAACCTTATTGGCTTTCTCGTCAACAGCCGCAGCTTTTCTTCTTCTGAAGTGGACAGCCATACTTATAAAGTCGTCATCACTCATCAAATTAAGTAATTTCTCTGTGAATTCTCCCTCTTCATCAGGCGTCCAAAGAGGTGAGTCGGTTGTAATCGTTTTTCCAAATTCTGTTATATCAAATTCTCCAATAAAGGATTGATCGGGATAACTACCTTGTTGCTTAAATATCTTTCGAGGTTTATAGGAACCGCGTGAAATCGCATCTTTTGCCTCAGCTTGGTCTTCATTGTCATCTCCATCTAATGGCACAACTCCTGCGATGCCTTTTCCTCGGTAGTGAAGAAAGAAACCGCTCAAATCACGACTCATCTGTTCAAGAATGCCAACCCAACCCTCAATGACTTTCCCAGTCGATAACGTTATGGAAATTTCCTTGCGCCAAGTTCTTGGCTTTTCTCCATATCCGGGGCCATTTTTTGTTGGCCAAAAAGGTTCTGTTAAAAGCGCTGGATACTGGAATTTGAGAGGCTTTCCCTGATAAAGAATTGCACATTTCAATTGATCTTCCTTGCGTGTATCACCCAAGAAAGACCGATAAATTGAAGGCAGATAGGACTTGATTGAAGTTATGGTCTTTGCCTGAGGAGTTTTTTTCCAAAGTTCCCTCACTTCGAGGCGCGTGCCAGAATATCCACGATGCTTAATTTTTCTAACTTTAACTACAGAAGTCACATCGCCATCTTCGGAGGCGTCGATTTCTACATGCCAACCATTTGATTCATTTATCGGATACGTCTCGATCACAACGTGCGCCCCCCACCAGAGAGAGGCGGCTTTCATTCCCACTCCATGCTTACTCAATCCAATGCTCGTATCTTCTGGTGGTACACCTGTCTTTAGCGCTCGGTGCATATCTTTTTGAGTTATTCCTGCTGCGTTATCTTCAATTACTAGTTTGTTTTCTCCAGAAGGGAAAGTAATTGACACTTCGAGCTCATAATCAGGACCATTGTTTTCTTTCAACCCACTAATATTTTTGAGGGCACTAGTAATTGAGTTATCCACGAACTCGCCAAGGGCGTACCAGGGAGTGAATGACATACTTCGAAAGATTCGAAGTGCTGAGGCATCAGGTTCGATGTTTACTTCAAATTCAAAATCGTCATCACTCGGTTCATTATTGCCCTGCTTTGCCATAAGCCACCCCTTTGTACGATTGAGAAAGGTTAGTCGTCAAAAGTTGTAAATGCTAGTGAGGATTGGTCAAAAACCATAGGTGCCAATAGTTTTTCTAAATATCTTGAACAGGCAGTAAATTTATCTGTGAATTCTTCAACTTTAGGTTACTTGCCCATGGCTGCTCAAGTTGTCGGGCTCTCTTGACCAAAGCCTGAAACACAAGACTAGCAACACCAGCGTGTACGGCATTTCCTATTTGCTTGAAGGAAAGGGCATCCCGTTGCGCTCCAAAGTCGAAGTTTTTTTCAAAACCTTGCAGGGCCTTAGCTTCATCAACGCTAAGAGAGCGTTTCTCCCAACCAAGTACAGGTGTTTGTGCCATTGCCACAAAAGTGGGGACATATGTAGGTGCTTTAACTCGTATACCACTAGGCCTGAATTGAACTAAGCAATCGCTTATATCGCGGTGACTTTGCGCCTGCCATTCAAATTTTCGATATGAAGGAATGAATTCTTCAAGTTTAGCCTCGGTTAGCCATTTATCAATCCACTTGTAATTTCGCATGTAAAAATCTGAATTTCTTTCGACGAATCTTCGCTTCCATTCAGGTGTTGATCTAGGAAGTCGTATTTCACTCCTAGGCTTCCAGAATTCCGTCCACAGAGGCAGCCCTGGAAGTTGTTCTCCATTCTCTGCCAAATGTTTTTTGACAAAAATATTCCACACCTTGAGTGCTCTCTTCTGCTCGGATGAAATTTGTAAATCTATTTGGTTTCTATGCACATCTGAATTGTGCTTTTCCAAAAATTCAGCTAGTTTCCAATCCACTGGTCCCAACTCCAGAAATGGATGGCGCGGAAGTAGTGGGCCAATATCCTTAAACTTCGCAGCAGAATTGCCATTTATTTTAATTGCACCAATAAAAATTCGCTCGCGATGTTGAGGAGTGCCACCTAAATATTCAGGAATTTCATGAGGCGACAAGATAGTTGGTTCATCACTTACCACATATCCTAAATCGCGAATAAGGCGGATCATAATTCTGTAATCGTCAATGTGTTTTGGGCCAACTAAATTTCTAACATTTTCAAGCAGTATTAATTCAGGTTTTTTGGATTCGATTATTCGGAGAATGTCATAAAACAGAGTTCCCCGTGCTTCGGCTACTCCACGCTGATTTCCAGATTTAGAAAATGGCTGACAAGGAAAACCTCCAGTAAGTACATCATGTTTAGGAACCCTGACAGCTCCTGATGTATGTTTTTTGATGTCCCCACTTATTAGATGTACATTTCCATCAAGCCAATTTTCTGAATAAACATTTCGAGCTGATTCATCAATTTCAGACACGAAAACTGATGCACCACCGTGCTTGGCTAAGGCAGCGTGAAAACCACCAATGCCTGCAAAAAGATCTGCAAAAGTGAAAGCCATCACCGTAGCTTACTGGCTAAGTCCGACATTTCTATGCAATCTACAACCCTGACACCGATCTAGAGACGACCCATTTGAATGGATTGCGTGTGCACCCAATAAACACTCTTTCCATCTCTCTCTAATATCCCGTACTCGATCATGTGTCTGCGTAATGCAGCGGTGTCAGGGTGGAACTTGGCGATGATCTCGTTGAGTTGCTTCTCGGGGTACTTGGAATCGGGGGAGAGCTCGGTGGCGATGAGGCGCAGGACTGCGAGCTTCTTAGGTAGTTTTACGGGAATGCTGATGAGGGTGCCATCGGGGCGGAAGAACTGGTCGATCTGTTCTGACATGGGTCGAGTGTAATTGGAGCTCGTTAATCGAAGGTTCGGAGTACGCTCAAAGCATGACGAAGAGACAAGAGTTCAGGGTAGTTCGAAGCTATGGCGGCTTTGAAGTTCGCGAGTACATGCCTTGTTCTATTGCAGAGGTAAAGGTCTCGGCTGATTACGCATCTGCCGGAAGCGTGGCTTTTGGTTCTCTCTTTCAGTACATATCTAAAGGCAACAAGAGTTCAGAGAAGATTGCTATGACAGCTCCTGTTATTTCTGCACAGAAAGCTGACAAGAGTGATGAGAATGAATGGTTTGTCTCTTTTGTGATGCCAACTGGAACAACCTTGGGGCAGTTGCCAGATCCCAATGATCCGCGAGTTGTGTTGCGAGAGCTGGGTGCTGAAACATGTATTGCGGCATCTTTTCGAGGTAGAGCAACTGATGAGGTAGCAAAGAGAAAAGTGGCAGAGCTTCGAGCCTTAGCGGCCAAGGAGAATATTGCTTTGTCTGATGAGACAAGAATCTGTCGCTTTGATCCGCCGTTTAAGCCAGGAGTGTTGCAGTACAACGAGATAGTTATTCCGGCGTATTTGTAGTGGGTGTTCCAAAAACACGACAGATTTCATAGACTGGCGACATGGGATCTGAAAAGAAGACTGCTCGTGTAAGTGCCCTCTCGAAAGAAGGGTGTTAGTTGTGAGTCAATCCATATCTAGAGTTTGTGAGCAGTTGGTCGAAATAAGTGAGCAATTTGAGGAAAATGAAGAATTAGTAGAGGCCATTGTTGGTAACGACAATGCAGAGGATTTACTTGTTGCAATCGGAATGGCTATTGCCTTTACTGAAGGTGCCATTACCTTGAACAAGATAGGAGAGAGCCACTTAAAGACTTCTCTCGATCAGATTAGTCAGATAGCCGAAGAATTCCTTGACATTGATGAAGAGGATGACGACGAATGAGCAGAGGTTTGTATTCCGATCCCTTCCTTAAGGCTTTGCTTGAAAACGAGCCCAAACTGGCGCAAGAGTTTCTCGAAGCCATTGCAAATTCAGATTATGTGGGCGAATCTGAAATTGTTACCTGCTTAGAAGTGCCTAGTTGGGTGGTAGAAAAAGCTGGGGTTAATGGCCTGAAGAATCCCAATTTTCCGCCCAAGGTGTTTGAAAAGTTTCTGGAAGATAAAGATTTTGCTTCAACGCATTTATGGGCGACATTTGGAAACCCTAATTTGACACAAAAGCAAATAGATAAAATGATGAAAAGCAAAGAGGAAACAGTGCGCGCTTTAGCTTTGGCTCATCCGCTAGGAAATCCCTTGGAATTGATAACTCATCTAGCTCAGATGATTTTGAATAAGACTCATAATTCATATGTATTTATTCATATTTCCGAGAATATTTCCCTAAGTGATGAAGTGTTTTCGTATCTATTTAGCATCGCAGATTACGAGGGTGTTACAAAAACAGTTGGGCAAGCCCTGTGGGAAAACCCCACCTTAAGTGATGAGCAGAAAGCAGCCTTAGTTTTATCGGATATCAAACCCAAGGAAGAATCTCGATCTGATTATTGGAGTGAAGAGATTCACTTCGTCTCATCTATTCCCTTTTTCCATTCGCTGAACGTAGATCTAGGCAGCTACAAGAGAAAAAAACTAGAGACCATTCCTCCAGTAAAAGAATCAATTGGTGATTACTTTGCAAAGGTTGGGCACCACTTGTCGGTAGTTTTGCCGCAATCTTCACAAGTAGCGATCGAGCCAACTCTTTACGGATTGCACGAGTTAGTCTCACTAAAGTTATTGCACAGATTGTTTTGGACTGATCTGTGTCAGAGAGATGATTTTGAGATTTATCGCAGGAATGCCTATAGGACAGATGATCTTTTTATTTCACATCCCATTTTAGGACTGGAGTTCCAAGAAGCAGATTCAGACGATGCGACACATCTTGGTGGGGTGTTCATCTTTGATAACGAAAAGTGGTTGTCTGGTGAAGAAGAGCTAAGCACCGATCGAGCGGCCGCGTTGCTCAGTTCTTATGGTGAGCCGATGGTGACTCTCTTGGAAGATGGAAACTACGAAAGTATCGGTCAGTTCCTGATTTCTTTGAGTTACGAGCTAGGTGGAACCTATGATAAAAAGTATGGCTTTGAGGTAGCGGAGGGCGGTTATGACTGGATGGTAGACGCCGCGTTGGAGGTTGCCGAGCCTGATGATTTTGATGTTTCGGCTGAACTGAATCCTATGTTTGATGAAACTCTCAGTTGGGCAAAATTACCGGATGCTAAGAAGCAGACATTATTCGAGTTCTTGATTCTTGGCTTCAACTACAAGAAATCGAAACTTCGTAGTGACGCTATTCACTTCTTGGGTTGTATGGCGCTACATGAAAGCACACCGAAATCAATCCTAGAAAAGCTTGCCAAACTCAATGATCCGTTAGTAGATGAAGTTTTAGCCAGCCGCGATTAAGGAGTATTAGTGGATATTTTCGTACTTTTGTCATTGGTCGGGTTATTACTTTTCTTGGTAACTCGTCGAAGGGGTTAAGTTCTAAAGCACATGAGCGAGAAAGTTTTTTCACAGGGTAAGAGCCTGCTTTATCAGGGTGATTATTACGAAACACTTTCTGAAGTTAAAAATGTGCGACTAATAGTTACATCGCCTCCCTACAACATTGGTTCTGCTGGTAAGCGTCAAGACGGTATGCGCAAGCTAGGACAGTTTGATCGAAAATCATTTAGTGGAATAAATTCATATGAAGACAACTTGCCAGAAGTCGATTATCAATTACAACAACAGAGATTTCTTCTGTGGGCGCTGGACAGACTTAAGCCCGATGGCGTAATTGCGTATGTTCACAAGAATAGGCACAAAGATAGAAAATTGATCACGCCCTATGAGTGGATTCTGCCGTTAGTTGATCAAGGCAACATAAAGATTTACGAAGAAATTGTGTGGGATAGGGGTAGCACCCATAACCATGACAAGGGCTATCTATATCCAGAGACCGAGCGAATTTATATTCTTTGCAAGCCTGATGCTAAGCCATTTTTTCAAAACTACGATCCCGAAGGTGTCCACAAAGGAATGTCAGATGTTTGGCGAATCGGAAGAGCAAAGAATAGTTCACATGATGCTGCCTTCCCTTTGTCCTTAGCCGAACGAATAGTGAAGTGTTACTCGAAGCCGAAAGAATTGGTTATGGATCCGCATTGCGGAAGTGGTACATCATTCATTGCGGCACATACTAACAAGAGACGTTTTGTAGGCAGCGAGCTATCGCCAATTCACTTTAAGAATGCTTGTTTTCGAATAAACGAATCAATTGAATCAATTGACGAGATCAAGTAAATTTGAGCCATGTCATTCACGCCCGAATCGATGAGCAAATCTCCACCTGATCGCTTCTGTTCAAGAGAGAATTGTAACGAGATTGGCGACAGCACGATTAAGTACTTTTATGATGGTAAGCAAATCTTCATGACACCGTTGACACCTAAAAAAGTAGATGGTGGTTTAGACCTTTGCCTTAGTCATTCCAAAAACTATGTCGCTCCTAAAGGATGGACACTAATTAATAAGTTAGTGATGCCATCATATTTAACACAGCCAACCCAAGCTACAAGTGTCCAATCAAGTGCAGGAGATACATTTTTTGGCTTCATTTTTGTGGCGATAGTTATCGTAATTGGGCTGTTTGCTGGGTGGAAAGTAATCGTATGGATCTTTGAATTGGATTGGGATAACGGCGGCACATTTTTTGTTCAGGTTCCGACCAAGGTGCGACGTCCGTGAAAGACAAGGTTCCAGGAGAGTTGCCTCCGTTAATTATCGCCATTACTTCTTCAGAAATCGAGTGGGATCCTGATGACGAGGTAAACCAAGAGTATGAAGAGTATTTTCAAGAAGCACTTGAAGATGTAAATACGGGCTTAGTGCATATATTGCCAGGATCGAAGATTTCAGATTTGGAGTTTTTGAAGAATCTTCAATTAGAAGATGATAGTTATTGTGAAACAAGAATTAGTTTTATCTTGGAGTCTGCTGTAGATAGTTTTAACAATCCTTTTTTAGATTCACCAAGTGCAGTTTTTAAGTACAGAATAGTTTTTCACTTCGATATATCAGAAGCGGTGGAAGAGCACGATGCGAGCGTAATTGCATTTCCTGAAGTTTTTGTTAATGAGTTTGTTGCAAATTTCTACATTGCCATGTACGAATGGCCGCGGGGTGATACCAATTTGCATGATTGGGATCTCGATGAAGAAGGTGGCTTCGAAATGATTCCTATGGAAACAATAAGTTTTATGGGCGATATCTACGACATTCGTCGCGGCTGATCTGGAGCTACTTCTTTCTGGACATGGCTTCAAGTGCTGCCAGTTTTTCTCTCAGCACCAAAATCTCTTGGTCAGTAACTTTTCCATCCACTGTCATGTTATCTATTTCAAGTGCTAACTCATCAAGCTTTTTCAATTTCTCAAGCTTTTCACGGTTCTCACTTCGAGCCTCATCCATGGCATTAAGCACGATTCCAATAAAGACGTTTAAGACTGTGAAAACAACGATGAAGATATAGGAAAGAAAGAATGGCAGCGCCAAAGGACTGACAAGAATTGCTTCCTCTAGATAAACAGGGAAGTTTTCAAGAGTTAAGAGAATGAACAGAGTTGTCAGCGCAATGGTGATGTCACCCCAGTGGAGCGGCAATTCATCTCCCAGTAAATACACCCCAGCCATTCCGTAGATGAACAAAGCCAGAAAAATCAGCACGCTCATGCTGAGCAGCGGAGGGATGGATCGAACAATAGAGAGCGTGAGAACTTTAACTTCGGGTAAGAATCTGAAAATACGAATGAGGCGAAGCAGTCTAAGAAGACGCAATACAACGGTCTGCCCAGCAAAAATTGGCGAGAGCGCGACAATCAAGAAGTCGAAGATATTCCAACCTCTGCGAAAGAATTCCAATGGCCTAGAACCGTAAGAAATCATGCGAAGTATTAGCTCTGCGGTGTACACATAAAGTGCCAGTCGGTCGAATGCTTCGAAAGATTCGCGAGCTCCATCTGATAACCCAGGCATAGTCAGTACACCTAGGAAAATTGCGTTTAGGAGAATGACAAAGGCAATACTTAGTTCAAAGGGTGAGCTATAAACAATTCTCGAAAGCCAATAGATTCTGTATTCCGGAATCTCGATAATTTCGCCGTAAGCTTTGACTTTGCGCATCTTTTCTCCTTGTGGCGCTAGATTTCAGTGACTATTGCAGTTTGGACGCAGCCGAATACATCCCTCGTCTAACTAAGAGATACATCTGTTCTTCTACCGTTGGTTGGTACTTGAAGTTCTTTAGGTAGTTTGCGCAATCTTCGCTACCTAGTTCGCGACCTTGGTAGAGCCAGGTCCACAAATCAAAGAGAAGAACCTTTGCAGTGTCATTGTCGATATCACCTGCTGCTCGATCCCATTCACGGGCGAGCATGGCGTTTTGCCAGATGACTGAATCTGTCATTTGGTGTTGATGAGAAGTGACAACAGAGCCATAGGAAAATTGCGCGCTGAGCAGGTCCAAGTCTTCAATATCAATTTCATCTTGCTCAATTAGATGGGCAAGTTCATCTGAGAACGCGACCGCTGCACGAACGGAAATATCTGGCTGCGAGTTACTTCCTTCTGGCAGCCCGAGTTCCTCGCGAAATCTTTCAAAAGTTGCTGCACACACTTGAATTTCTCGCTCAGTTCTTGCTGGATCTAACCCCTGAGTTTGAACAAGTCGGGCAAGCGTTGCTTCTGGTGAAGGATCAACTTCTTGGCAATACACAAAACACTTGTATCCACCTTGAACTGGATTTGGGAAATCTACGACGGCATAGCTACTGTTTTGCGAGAAATGCTTATCGCCAATCAACAGAGTGTCTTTGACCACAAGGCCACCAAGTTTGTAGGCAAGGGCATCTTCAAATTGCATGGCAAGTTCTATCGGAAAATCTGGGACCTTTTCATTTTCAATCATTTGGCGTGCAGATGCAGCCATTTGGTATCTGTAGTCAAAGATCGCTAGTAGACCAAGTGTTCTATTTAGTTCTGATGGGTCAACGATTGCAGCTGCTACGTAGATGCCATCGCCATCTCCTGAAGGGAAGGAAGTGAAGTTGGCAAACCAGCGCTCGCATTCCCGACATTCGTCGTCTCCTAAAACCGCGGATACACAATCACAGTGGGGGTAGAAGTCATTGCTAATTCCGAAGCCACCGGATTCAACGTTGAAGAAGCCTTGTATTCTTAGATCCAGGCCAGCGTCATCAATGCGGTGAAGCAGTTTTCCTAAAGTCATTTATTCTCCCAAATAGGCTTTTGAAGCTTAGATATTAATCTTCAGATTTTTCTGCAAGGAGTTGCGTCTGGCCTTCCCAAGGAACTTCACAGACATACCAAGAAATTGCTCCCTGATCTTCGGTAAAGAATCCAGATGCCATAAGCGGTGTCTCTTCATCCCAATCCCAAATTTCAGACCATATATTCTGAATTGGATTTTTTAGCACAATCTCTTCTTCTCCAGGAGAGTAACTGTCATAGCCATTTGAAGGATTTACCGTTGGGCGGTACTTCTCTCGCCATTCAAGCTCTGTGTAGTCAGCCATTGTTTACCCCCAAGCAGAAATCAACCACCACAAAACCTAAGCCATACGCAGGAGCGTGGCAATGATTGAGGCAAGGCAGCAGTGGATTTACTGGCCAGTCATTTTTCGTATCGGCTTCCAGGCAATTGCTGGATTTGGCCGTAAAATTAAGTCTCGCAAGGTGCAGTGAAATTTGTCAGTGGTGGTCTGTAGCGTGAATTACCTAGAGATGGGGCAATTCCTGTCTCCGTAAGGGGAGTAGCCAATGAATAAGAAAATGGCCCAGCGAGTTCGTGTCATGACAGTTGCACTGCTGACGATCTTTTCACTTAGCACCACGATGGTGCCAACATCAGCGATAGACCTTGGTGCAAAAGCCAAATACATCATCTCGGTTACACCATCAGCCAAGGCTGTTATTGAAGCAACGGTTGCCAAAAATGGTTGGAAGATTGATAAGAAGTACAACTATGTATTTGATGGCTACACCGTTGAGCTTCCAAAATTGGTTGCAGGGCTGCTGGCAAAGATTCCAAATGTTTTAACTGTTGAGGAAGATCGGGAAGTATTTGGTCTTGCTATTCAAAATACACAAAGCCCTACTCCTGCCTGGGGATTAGATCGTGTTGATCAGCGCGAAAAGGTAGGTCTGCCAGGTTCTGTGAGTGCATACGGATATCGCAGCGCAGGTGCTGGTGCAACGATTTACATCGGTGATACAGGAATTTATCCGCACAATGATTTAGCAGGACGTATTTCTACCTCTGGTTATTCATCTATCAATGATGGAAACGGAACAGTCGATTGCAACGGTCACGGAACACACGTTGCAGCAACTGCTGCGGGTACTAAATATGGTTTAGCCAAGAATGCTCGTGTTGTTCCAGTTCGTTTGCTCAACTGTGCCGGTAGTGGTGCTTATTCAGGAGTTATTGCTGCACTTGACTGGATTTTGAGTCCTGAGAATCCAAATCCAAAGACACAAGCAGTTTTAAACTTAAGTATTGGTGGACCTGCATCAGCATCGCTTAACACTGCGATCTTGCGCTTAACAAATGCTGGTATCACAGTTGTTGCAGCTGCAGGTAATGAATCAACAGATGCATGTACTCGTTCTCCAGCAAGTGCACCAAGTGCGATCACTGTGGGTGCAACAACTCTTGCTGATGCTCCGGCCTATTACACAAACCAAGGTAAGTGCGTAGATATTTTTGCACCTGGTTCTGGCATTCTTTCAGCCTGGTTTGGTGCAGCAGATGCCACAAAAGACATCAGCGGAACATCGATGGCAAGCCCACATGTGGCAGGTGCTGCAGCTATCTATTTGGGACTTAACCCAACCGCATCAGTTGCACAGGTTGCACAGTACCTAGATGCTGAGTCAACAAAGAATGCAATTACTGGTCTAAAGGTAGACACCGTCAATAAGCACCTTTATGTGTCACCAACTGATGGTGGAGCACCGATTGTGCCGCCAGTTGTTGCGCAAAAGAGTGTTACAAACATTACTCACCAAGGCGCAGATGTTTTAATTGATGTGAATCCTGGTTTTGCACCAACTACTTTAAGTTTTGAATATGGAACAGATGCAACATTTGCAAGCAAGTTAACTGCAACGGTTGTTCCTGGATTAGTTGATGGGGGAGCACCAACTACAGCTTCAGTGAAGTTAACTGGATTAACTGCTGCCACCGCGTATTCATTCCGAATTATCGGAGTTAATGAGTCAGGTCGGACTGTCAGCGCAACAGGTTCGTTTACGACTCTTCCACCTCCTGTTACAGCACCGGTTGCACGAGCAGCTGCGGCAACAGATGTCACTGCTTACAGCGCAACCCTTAATGGAGCTGTCCAAGCTGGTAATGCAACAGCAACTGTCAGCTTTATGTATGGAACAGATCCAGAGTTTAAGGTCAATACAAATAACGTTGCAGCATCTCTATTTCAGTTCAGCGGGAATAACTTCAATGATGTTAATTTAAGTGTCTCATTCCTTGATGGTGGAAAGAAGTATTACTACAAGGTTGTAGCAATTAACTCGACTGCAACTACACATTCACCTGTTATGACATTTGATACTCCTGTTGCACCAGGTTTACCTGCAACAGTTACTAACTCTGCAACTCCAATTAGCCGTACCGTTGCAACAGCTGCCTTTGAAACCACGGTTAATCCAAAGGGTCAAACAACTACGGTTGAATTTGTATGGGGATCAGATAAGTCCCTCTCAGTTGGCACGAGCAAGTTAATGCTTCCAGGCAGTCCAATCACCGGTGAAGCTGATGTGAAACTTGTTGCTAATCCTAAGAATTTGTTGCCAGGTCGCGGAATTTATTATCAATTCATCGCTAGAAATGCTTCGGGAATGACCAAGAGCATTATTTATTACGCGATCATGAGTCCAGAGACTCCTGTAATTGTTAATACATACGCCAATACAAACCTGGCTAATGGAATCACCTTGAATTCAGTGATCAATCCAATGGGAAGTAATACATACCCATTCTTCATTTATGGCACAGATCCAACATTGACTACCGGCACAACCATGATTGAGGCCACACCTAAGGCAATTTCTGGTTCATCAAATGTCACGGTGAAAGCTGTTGTAACTGGATTAACTTCAGATACCCGTTACTACTTCCGTACCCGATTTGTGCCTTACACAGGACCTTCAATCGGCCAAGTCTTTTTGGGTCCAATCCAAACTTTTGAAACATTAAGAGTCGCTCCAATTGTTGTTCCAACACCTACTCCAACTCCAACTCCAACTCCAACACCAACACCGACACCAACTCCGACTCCAACACCGACTCCGACTCCAACACCGACTCCAACACCGACTCCAACTCCGACTCCAACACCGACTCCAACACCGACTCCAACACCGACTCCAACACCGACTCCAACTCCAACTCCAACACCTGGTACTGATACTCAAGCCCCAGTCTTTGTGAGTGGATCTGTAACACCTCAGTCACTGGAAGTTTGTGCAACATTGAGCTCTGCGTCGGCGAGAATAACTGACAATGTTGGAGTTACATCTGTATCTCTAAGAATTTTGGCACCTAACGGCACAGTGATATCTGTATTCACTGCAGGCCGTAAAGATGGAACCGCAACTTCTGGTACCTATGCAAATGACTGGGTTGTTCCTTGTGCTGCAGCATTAGGTACATACCGAGTTGAAGCTCAAGCTAAGGATGCCGCTAGTAACACTTCTGCTTGGACCTCACTTGGACTATTCCAAGTCAATGCTCCAAGCGTTCCAGACACAAGTGCGCCAATAGTTGTATCAGGAACTATCTCTCAGACATCAGTAAATGTTTGTAAGGCAATCACGGAAATTCGCGCTCAGGTTAAGGATGATTCTCGGATCACAAATGTATCCGCATCCCTAGTCA
>Ga0315905_10001388_pt1 | contig 25987 bp, 26 predicted proteins | sample LakEriMetagenome_5_FD_203522 | JGI IMG/M metagenome (GOLD analysis project Ga0315905, IMG submission 203522) | Freshwater fungal communities from buoy surface, Lake Erie, Ohio, United States - Buoy 4 MA121 | ecosystem: Environmental > Aquatic > Freshwater > Lake | place: USA: Lake Erie, Ohio...
TTGAAAGCTAAAAGGTGTAGCCTTCAACCCTTCTAGAAACAAATCTCGTTTCTTTTGGTAAAAGGCCGGTAAGTCAAGGTAATGGTTTGGGTGGTCTAGGTACTCAGCTAGGGCATATTGCATCGGAGTGACCGTGCTAAATGTTAAGAACTGATGCACTTTTCGAAATTCTTGACTCAAAGGTAATGGAGCTATGCAATAGCCTATTTTCCAGCCAGTCACATGGAAGGTTTTGCCAAAAGATCCACATACAAAAGTTCTTTCACGTAAAAGAGGGTTCGAACCTAAAGAGATATGCTTTCTACCATCAAAGAGGATGTGCTCATAAACCTCGTCACTGATGACGTACAAGCCATGCTGCTCGACCAGTGCGGCCAAACAATCTACATCTTCTTGGCTCCAAACATAGCCACTGGGATTGTGAGGACTATTGACCACAATGGCGCGGGTTTTTGAAGTTATTTTGGAGGCAACTAGCTCCCAATCCACCGAAAAATCTGGCGATTGTAGTGGCACAAATACAGGAATACCGCCATTCAACCTAATTGCCGGAACATAGCTATCGTAGCAAGGTTCCAAAATAATGACCTCATCTCCAGGCCGAACAACAGCTGTGAAAGCTGCAAAAAGTGCTTCTGTAGCACCTGAAACAATCGTCACCTCCAATTCAGCATCAGGAAAATAACCTTGTGTCAACTGAGTTTTTGTCGCCAAGGCATGTTTCAACTCAGAAACCCCCGACATGGGCGCATACTGATTGAATCCTTCTCGGGTATACTTGGCCACCAACTCCAGTAAGACGGGATCCGAACCAAAGCCTGGAAATCCTTGCGCCAAATTAATCGCATTTTCCTCCTGCGCCATTCTTGACATGGTCGTGAAAATAGTCGTACCGACTTGCGGAAGTTTTGAACTCAAAGACATCTTACTGGCTAATTTTCATTTCTACTTGTCAAGAAAGGAATTTTTTTCAAATTTGAGAAGTAAACCCTCACCGCCATGAAATTCAACCTTGTTCTTTTTGCAGTTCTGAGCGTGCTCTTATTCTCCTGCACCGTAGAATCTCCAGAAGATCCCTTGGATGTGTACCGAAATATAGCTTATACCGCGCTAAGTCCTGCTCAAAAAGCGTCGATTCAGGGAGATTGGCAAAAGGCTGAAGTAGCCGCTTGGACCGATGGAAATTATGTAGTGGTCTTTCAAACAAAGAATAACCAGGGACCTATTCGTGTAGTGGTAAATCCAGACAAAGGAATAGTGGTCGAGATCTTAATTTAAATGTGCTGACCTCCCAGAACGATGGCTGACTCCAATCCACTTGAAAAACCTCTTTTCCTTCCTCAAATAAACTGTGATCTTGGAGAGGGTGTTGCTTGGGAGGAAGAAATTTTCCCGTTTATCGATGTGGCAAGTCTTGCCTGCGGAGGACATTATGGTACGCAATCGAGTTTGGATGCCTCCCTCCTTCTGGTAAAAAAATACAACAAAAAAGCAGGAGCACACCCCTCCTATCCCGACAAAGTAAATTTTGGAAGAGTCTCGCTACCTATCCCTCCGGAGGAGTTAATAAAACAAATTACCCAGCAAATCAGCTGGTTTGTCTCGAGCGCAAGTGCCCATGGTATCCAAATGGATCACATCAAATTTCATGGAGCATTATACAATGACGCTGCCAAGGACCCTGATCTTGCGCGTCTATTGACTGGTTTTTTGGCGGAATATTACCCAAACATTCCACTGCTTGTTCCCCCACATTCCCAATTAGAGCAACATGCGCAGGCGAAGGCCATTCCCATCCGATCAGAGGTTTTTGCAGATCGATCCTATTCTTCTAACTATCAATTAAGTCCTCGAAGCCAGGAAGGATCCTTACTCCAAACCCTAGAATTAGTTGATTCCCAGATTAATCGATTAATTTTTGAAAGACAATTACTGAGCCAAGCGGGTGAATATTTACCGATTGTAGCAGATACGCTATGCTTTCATGGGGATAATCCAAGCATACTTGATTTTTTGCCAACCTTGAGAAAACGGTATTGGTCATGAAGCCTAGCTATCAACTCATCAGCCCAACCCTAGGAGAGCTGGTATGGAATGCGGTGCCCACTGATGAATTGCTTTCAATTCAATTTGCTTATTTGACCTATGTTCAAACTAATTTTTCAACCACGATCCTGGAAGTTCGTCAGGGGTTTACACGATTAAGTTTGGTGTGGAAAAATTTACCTTCCCAACTGGAATTTGTAAAGCTTGTAGACTCACTTCACCTCAACCCTGAGCCGCTACCTGAAAAGGTGTGGCAGGTTCCCGTTTGCTACCAACCCGAATACGGACAGGACTTGGAAGATTTTGCTAACTCCAAAAATTTAAGTTTGGAGGATGTCATTCAATTGCATACCCAAGCACTTTACCGCATTCATTTTTTTGGGTTTTTACCTGGTTTTTTCTATTTGAATGGCCTTTCTCCGAAACTTCATTTGCCTAGAAAAAGTGTGCCAACTCTGGCAGTACCTCCAGGGTCAGTCGCTATCGGTGGGAAGCAAACTGGCATATACCCCATGCAAAGTCCTGGCGGATGGCATAGTATTGGAAGAAGTCCACTGCCCTTCTTTGATCCGAAACAAACACCCCCGGTATGGGCCAAACCCGGAGAACAAATCCAATTTGTGTCCATTACTGCATCTCAATTTGAAAATTGGAAGGATGCCGATACTAAAAACTTTCTGCGATGAGCACCACCCTAGGAAAAGCACAACTTTTACGTTGCCCCCCTGGAACCTCCTTACAGGATGAAGGACGGGTTTTTGGATCTAATTATGGCATACCGAGATCTGGAGCCATGGATTTGCATAGCTATCACTGGGCCAATCACCTACTCAAAAACGCGAACCAAGCTGTTGCCTTGGAAATGGCTCAACCTGGTCTCAAAATCAAATTTGAAGCCCCTTGTCGCATTGCATTAGCAGGTGCTGCGACCTCTGTTACTGTCAATCAAGTAGCCATTTCAAATCCTTCCATAATTGTATTGAATTCAGAAGATCTCCTTGAGATTGGCGCATTCCATGTCGGAGCTAGATTGTATCTCTGCATAGAAGGTGGCTTTCAGGTCGAAAGGTACTTGGGGTCAGGAAGTGATTTTGTGTCGATCACTGGAACAGCCACACGCGCTACGAGTGAATACCTTCACTACCTTCCAATTCAATCTAAATCTGTTCTTCAAGCAAAACCAAAATGGTCTACGGACTGGTTTGAGCCTGAAGCAATAGAGGTCTATCCTGGCCCAGATTGGGTGCTTTTATCAGCAGAACAACAGCGCATCCTCCTAGATCAACCGGTTCACCTTTCCAAACTGAGTAATCGAATGGGAATACAGTTGGAGGAATTGGTAGCCAATGAATTGGATGACCTTCCTACCAACCCAGTTTTTCCTGGAACCGTGCAGCTCACTCCTGGTGGAAAAATTATTATCCTGATGCGAGATGCAGGTGTTACTGGAGGCTATCCACGGATCCTTCAACTCAGCGAAAATGCACAATCTCGATTAGCACAAAAAAAAGTCGGTGATTCCATCCGATTTCAACTTAGTCATGCCCATTAACTTATCCTAGTTTCAAATTAATTCTGAGCATTTGTTGAGGATTAGCAGGAAGTAATTTATCTTGAATACCTGAGGCTAACTATAAACCCGAGTCATGGACGCAATTCTCTCCCAAAAAATCACCGCACAAGGCAAGCTTATTGAAACCGTTCAAGTCCAGCTGGAAAGCTTTAAGCTAGGTTTCCCGTTTTTGAGCCTGGTAGGTCCAGCTACTCCAGCCCGAGGGATACAAGTCTGGTCGGAGAGTCAAGTAAAAGATTACCAAAGCTATTTTGAAAAAAGAGCCTCGGAATTAGAGCTTGTCAAATTTGTTCCTGCCTCTGGTGCGGCCAGCAGAATGTTCAAAGACTTATTTTCATTTTTAGAGACGGAGGGAAATCAACTGGATGGATTTACTCAAAAATTTATTTCTCAGCTCCATCAATTTGCTTTTTACCAAGATTTGGATGCACTGCTTCAACAACAAGGTGTATCCATAGTAAGCCTTCTTGCAAATAAAGAGTATAAAAAGTTAGTATCCAGCTTACTAACTGATTCAGGATTAGGATACGGAAACCTACCCAAAGGTCTTTTACGCTTTCATGCCTATGCAGATGAGAATAGATGTCCGGCTGAAGAGCATTTAGTGGAAGGAATCCAGTATGGTGTTGGAAAAAACAACCAAGTCCAAGTTCATTTTACGGTATCGCCAGAACATGAAGAAGGATTTATCTCAGAAATACACAAGCATCTTCCAAAGCTTCAGCAAAAAAGTGAAGTAGAATTCAAGGTTAGCTTTTCACACCAAAAAAAATCTACTGACACCATTGCTGTAGATGCTTTGAATGCTCCTTTTCTCGAAGAGGATGGAAGTCTTTTGTTTAGGCCTGCTGGTCATGGAGCACTTTTGGAAAATCTAAATGAGATTTCAGCAGATTTAATTTTCATTAAAAACATTGACAACGTAGTTCCAGATCGGTTGAAGCCAATTACCCAGACCTACAAAATGGCCCTTGCTGGTTGGTTGCTCGAAGTTCAAGCCCGCATATTCCAAGCTTTAAAGGCTCTCGATCTGGAAATTTCCAGCAGTTCAATTCAATTTGCAATGCAGGTTTACTGTACAGATTTGGGAGGAATAGTACCTGAATCAATCCAAAAAGGCAGTTTAAATGACCAGGCGGCATTTTTTAGGACCAAACTCAATCGCCCAATTCGCGTCTGTGGAATGGTCAAAAACACTGGGGAACCTGGTGGCGGCCCCTTCTGGATCCAAGAAAAGGATGGAACGCAGTCCCTTCAAATCCTAGAAACTGCTCAAATTGACACGTCAAATCCTGAATCCTTAGCGCATCTGCAGGCCTCTACCCATTTTAACCCAGTAGATTTGGTGTGCGCCACTCGAGATTACCAAGGCAACCCATTTGACTTACTCCAATTTAGAGACATGAATACCGGATTCATTACCGAAAAATCTAAAAATGGAAAGGTATTAAAGGCATTGGAACTTCCAGGTTTATGGAATGGAGCCATGGCTGATTGGAACACGCTTTTCGTTGAGGTTCCAATCCTGACCTTCAACCCTGTGAAGACCAGCAACGATCTTCTCAGAGCTGAGCACCAAGCCTAAAAGAATCCTTTTTGAATCTGTTCTGTCAAATAGGCTTTTAGCTCATTTCCTTCTTCTACCTTGACTTCACCAGGAAGACTTAATATAAACCGCGCCAAGCCAGGCAGATGGGGAATCTCCCCTTCAAAAAAGTATTGATTTCGATTTTTGATTTGAATAAAGGGACGTGCAGTTGGGTATTCTTCTACCATGAGCTGGTAGGCTTTCTTGCTCAGCTTTAGTTTGATGTAAAACTTTCCTTTACCTGTAAAACCAAACAAAGCCTGTTCGGGTAGTTCATGGTCAAGTTCATATTTCCAGCTTTCCGAAGCGATAACTACCTCTCCCATTCGCTCAATCTTAAACATTTTCATGGATTGACTTTCATGTTCGAATGCATGAATGTGTTCGTAATCAGCTGTGAATCCAACTGGCTCTACCAATCGGTCGGAAACAGTATCACTCCGCAAAGAATAGTAGTCCTTGATCCAAATTTGCTTTTTTAGCGTGATGCTCTGCGCAATCAAATCTACCAAGCGACCCAGGTTGGCCTTAAAAAGGTCTTCAGTACTCACCTGAACCCCTGATTGGAGATTCAGCTTTTGTGCAACCGCATCCTTTAACGCATTTCCCTTTCCCTGAGTCTCCAATAGACTACTTAACCACTGGTTTTCTTCTGCTGAAAAAGTAGCGCCATTACTTGGTTTGGGTAAGTATTCAGGTCGATCTTGAATCTTGTACTTGCTAAACTCCTTTACAACTACAAAACCCAAAGCTTCCAATAGTTTAAAATACCTATATATCGTTCGTTCGTCAGTTTGCAATAATTCAGCAAGGCGATGCACTGGCTTTCCAATGGTGCTTTGCAGCAGGTTAATCAATTTGAATACCCGTAAAATTTTCTGCTGCTCGATGGGACTTGATTGGGCCATGGTTTTGACGATTAGTGTCCAAAAATACTTGAGACCAAAATGATAAACTACTCTTTGACACTAATTGTCGATTTTTATGAATTAAAAAATAAAGGTCTCAATCCCCACAAGAATTGAGACCAAAAATGAATTTGACCTAAGGACAAAAAGCGATCAGGACAAGGTTTTACTTGTTGATCGTGAGTGTAGAACCTGAAACAGACGTTTTATAGACGTCTAAAGGTTGGCCGGCCGGACCTTGCACCACCTTTCCGGCAGTATCAAAAATGGAATTGTGACAGGTACAGGTAAATTGATTATTGATAAAAGACCAGCTATCAGAACATTGTGAGTGTGTACACACGGAAGTCAAAGCCACATAGGCACCATTGAGATTTGCTACCAACGTTTTGGCTGAAGTAATTAACAACCAACCTCCTGAAGCGGCTAGCTTGTTTTGAATAGTCAGATTCACCTGTACCGTATTTCCTGAAATGGTAATTCCATTGGGAGCAGTTGGATTAGGCGGCGTTGTCGTATCGTCGGGTTCCTCTGAACTAACACATGAAGTAAAAAAGGAGATCCCAAAAGTACCAACGATGGTAGCTAAACCTGCTTTTTCCAAAAATTGTCTTCTGGATTCAGAAAGACTTCCCGATTGCAAAGATTGATCTTTTTTCATTTCGAATTGATTTAGAGAAACTTGGAACCCACAAGCAATCAACTCTTTTGAATGAAAAAGGTTCGGGAAATTTTAAAAATGTTTGGGTTTAATAATTTCACTCACCACAACTGCATCCCGAAAAGATTTGGGATTCTTCAACAACTCTGCATAAGGATTTCGTGTTTCCTGAGGGATTTCATAAATCTTGGGCCGTGCAGCGAGTGTAGGCTCAATGGTAGACTCGGTTTGCTCATAAAACTTCTGCTGCGCATTTCGTCTCGAACTTTCCTCCTCAACATCTACCCCTTCAGCAACTACAACCTCCCGTTGTGGTAGTGAAAGCTTTGGTTTTTTGTAATTTGAAGATGTAGGAACAGGCTCCTCCGTTTGAACAGGTGGTGCTTCACTTACTACCTCAGGAATTTTTGGTTCTTGACTTTCACGAATCTCTCGTAGTAATTCTTCAAAAGTGAACCCCTTTTGAGGAGCCTCAGGAGCTTGATTATCTCCATCTGGAAGGGATTCAGCTTTCTTTTTTGAACTTGCCCGATACAGAAAATAAGCCACAATGGCTACGACATAGATGATTTGTCCGAATTCCATGGAGTTAAGGTACTCCAAAAAGTTGTAAATACGAATCACCCCAATTTTTTCTGAAAGGACCCTTTCAATTTTCTTTTTAAAATAGGGCCCATTACCAGGTTTTTTTTGCCAAATTCCTAGAATCGAGCTATTTTGAACCCTTATTCCCCATAAAAATTAGTAATGTTACTTAGTAAGCTGGAAATCAAAGGATTCAAAAGTTTCGGCGACAAAATGGTCATCCATTTTGACAAAGGCATTACGGGTGTGGTGGGTCCTAATGGTTGCGGCAAATCGAATGTAGTGGATGCGATTCGTTGGGTATTGGGCGAACAGAAATCCCGAATGCTCCGCTCTGATAAAATGGAGAATGTGATTTTTAACGGAACCAAAAATCGAAAGCCTACCAACTTAGCGGAAGTATCTCTTACGTTCGAAAACACAAAAAATTTATTACCCACAGAATACACGCATGTAACGATTACGCGTAGGTATTACCGAAGTGGTGAGAGTGAATATCAAATCAATGGGGTCACCTGCAGGTTAAAAGATATCACCAACTTATTCCTGGATACAGGAATCAATTCCAACTCGTATGCAATCATCGAACTAAAGATGATTGATGAATTGCTCAATGATAAAAATAACTCCCGCCGAGAACTTTTTGAAGAAGCTGCTGGAATATCCAAGTTCAAAAATAGAAAGCGCGAAACGCTACGAAAGCTAGAAGACACAGATGCAGACTTGGCCCGTGTGGAAGACCTACTTTTTGAAATCGATAAAAACCTGAAGTCTTTAGAAAAGCAAGCCAAACAGGCCGCTAAATACTTTGAAATAAAAGCAGATTACCGCATTGCCAGTATCAATTTGGCAAAAAAATCCTTGGAGCAGCTGCAGCTCGCCTTGGCAGAAGCACAAGTCAAAATTCAAGAAGAATCTGACCACAAGCTGGAAATTCAAACCCAAATTGCAGCCCTCGAAGCCCAGTTGAGTGCCGCTAAATCGGATTTAATTGGAAAAGAAAAATTGTTGGCTGCCAGACAAAAAACATTAAACGAGCAGGTCAATAAAATCCGAACTTTTGAGTCGGATAAAAAAATAAAAAATGAGCGCCTCCGATTTTTAGAAGACCGTTCCCAAGTTCTACGCGAACAAATTGATCAAGACCGCAAATCGAATGAACGCGCGGCTTTTGCGATTCGCTCTCTCGAACAAGAGAAAGAAGGGGCAGAGAAAATTTTAGCAGAAAAAGAAGTATTCGTTGCCCAGCTTCGCGAAGAATACGACCGTCAAAAAACTGCTACGGCAACCAAACAGGAACAACACAAAGAGCTTAGCCAGCGAGTGTCTCAAATCAAGGATCGAGTTTATCAAGCTGGAAAAGAAGTTGAAATTAAGCAAATTCAGTGGTCTACCTTAAAGCAAGAATTGGAGCGGACTTCCTCTGATGATAGTTCGCAGGAAGCTAACCTCCTAGACTTTGAACAAAATCTCACGCGTGTAAAAGCGCAATTGGATGAAGCGCAACAAGGGTATGAAATACTCAAACAAAAGCAAGAGGATCAAGATCAAAAAGTAGAGGAAACCAACCGAATTGTCGAAATGATTCGAGAGGAACTCACCCAAATCTCACGGAAACTTGATTCAAAAACCAATGAATTCAACCTGACTAAATCCTTGGTTGAAAACTTGGAAGGATTTCCTGAGGCCATCAAGTTTTTGAAGAAAAATCCAAGTTGGGGCAAGGATGTTCCCCTCCTCTCCGACCTGCTTACTACGGATGAGAAATACCGGGTTACCATTGAAAACTACTTGGAAAATTACCTCAACTTCTACGTAGTAGATAAGGAATCAGAGGCCATTGCTGCTATTCAATTGTTAAGTGATGCGGCTAGAGGGAAAGCCAATTTTTTCATTTTGGAGCACTTTGAACAGTTTTCACCCAGCCAAGCGCAGCTATTTCCAAACGCCATCGCTGCCACCGAAATCATCGAATTTGATGTCAAATACAGCAGGCTAATAAATTTTATTCTGGACAATGTCTACATCGTTCAAGGAGATTACCCTGATTTTCCTAGCCAAAAAGAAGGAGTTTTTTTAGCTGAGTCTGGCAAATACATCAAAAAGAAATTTTCGCTTTCGGGTGGCTCTGTCGGCTTGTTTGAAGGAAAGCGAATTGGTCGAGCGAAAAATCTTGAAAAATTAGAAAAAGAGATCAAAGAACTCCATAAAAAAGTAAGTAGCTCTCGGGCCAACTTGGATTTCAAGCTAGGTGAATTAACCAAATTAAAGGAGTTGAGCTACAAGAAGGCCTTGGAAGAAAGCCAGGCGAAGCTTCAAGAATTGAACTCTGAATACGTGTCAGTTCGTACCAAAAAAGAGCAGCTTGCAGAATTGCTCTACTCCAATGCAAACAAGCGCGAAGACATTTTGGCACGCATCGCTTCACTTGAAGAAAGCTTGGAAGAAATTCAACCTCAATTGGTCAAAGAAAAAGCCCTTTTTGAGCAGTTGAATGAGCAGTTAATTCTCTTAACGGAAGAATTGGAGGCGGTCTCTACCCTCCTAACAGAGAAATCTCAACTCTTCAACCAAGAAAATATTACCTATATCCAGCAACTCAACCGGGTAAGTAGTGCCGAACAAGAAATTGAATTCAAGCAGGCAGCTTTCGAAAGTTCCAAAGAAAGGATTGAAAAATCCCAAGAAGAATTAAGCCAGTTGGATGGTGAAATCAAAACTCTCCTCGACTCCAATGAAGTAAAAGATGAAGAACTCATTGAGATGTATACCGAGAAGGAAGGGATAGAAATTGGGGTGGCAGAAGCTGAAAAGAGCTATTATGGGGGAAGAGGAGACATAGATGAGCTAGATACTCGGATTAGAAGTTTGCAAAAAGCTAAAGAAGGATACGACGAATTGATCCTTGCCCTACAAAACCAAATTAATGAGTTTCGTCTCAAAATGACTGGGATGAAGGAACGTCTCAGTGTAGAGTTTGATATCGATTTGGAGACTTTGATGGCAGAAAACCCATTGGTGGACGCGGAATTTGAAGGCTTTAAGGAAAGTGATTTAAAAGAACTTGTACACAAGCAAAAAGAAAGACTTGACCGAATTGGCCCGGTTAATCCCATGGCTATGGAGGCATACGATGAGATTAAAATTCGATACGATTTCATCACCGCTCAAAAAGATGACTTAATCAAAGCCAAGGAATCCCTTCTCTCCACCATATCGGAGATTGACTTGGTTGCTAGAGAAACCTTTTTGGATGCTTTCGGAAAAATCAAAGAAAATTTTGTTCGCGTTTTTCGCTCCCTATTTACGGAACAAGACGATTGCGACCTCACCTTGGTAGATCCTGATAACCCTTTGGAATCAGCCATTGAAATTATGGCTAAGCCCAAGGGGAAGCGTCCTTTGACGATTAATCAACTTAGTGGTGGCGAAAAAACCTTAACTGCTACCTCTCTACTCTTCTCTATTTACCTCCTCAAACCTGCTCCATTCTGTATTTTTGATGAAGTGGACGCTCCTTTGGATGATGCAAATATTGATAAGTTCAACCAAATCATTCAAAAATTCAGCGCGGAAAGTCAGTTTATCATCGTCACTCATAACAAGCGGACCATGGCCAGCACAGACATCATCTATGGTATTACGATGATTGAAGCGGGAGTATCTAGAGTAGTTCCTGTAGATCTTAGAGAATTGGATTAAAGTCAATTGGGATATTAAATAGGATTTGTTAATCCAATGGATAAACTTAATTTTTTCTTAACTTTTGGGTACGAATTTTATTTCACCCATCCGGTAATTTTAGGAGATGACACTTAAGAAAAAGAATAAAGCTTCAATACTTTCAACTTACTTTTTTGTAATTCTTTTTTTTGGACTAGCGGCACTTCCTTTTTATGATAAAGGCGCTATTGAACTAATAATAAATCAATACCATCATCCAATTTTGGATTTCTTTTTCGCGAATATCACCCACCTTGGTGACGGTCTTATTTTGATTATCCCTTTTGTTTTATTCATTTTTCATAAATACTGCTATTTAGCCTTACTTACTTTTTCTTCCATAATCCATTTAGTTCTGGTTCACATTGGAAAGAAATGGATGTTTCCTGGAATGCCTAGGCCAGCAGAATTTTTCAAGGATATCCCATTTTATGAAATTCCAGGTGTTGAGCTTCACCATTGGGGAAGTTTTCCTTCAGGCCATACCACCTCGGTATTTATGCTTGCTTCTTTTTTTTATTTGGTACTCCCCAAAAAAATGAAAGTTCATTCCTTATTAATGGGAATTGCCTTTATAGTTGGGTTTAGTAGAGTCTATTTAATGCAACACTTTTTAATGGATGTCTGGGCTGGCGCCTTACTTGGAATTGGTTCTACTCTGATCGCTTATTTTATTGTTTTAAAGGCTTTCTCAAAAAAAGAATTTCAAATGGGTATTTTGCAGAAGATGAAGCCTAAACCTTCTTTTTAAAATCAAGTCTAACCAAATAAAATTTCTGACTTAGACTTAAACCTAGATCGCTTCCATGAATAAGCCCTTTTTCTTTTTGCCTCTGGTAGGCCTTCTCCTATTTTTCCTGTTCCTTAATCCAATAATTGCTCAAGCGCAAGCACCAGTTCCTCCCCTCCCTATGGAATTGATGTTTGGGAATGAACGCATGGATTATCAACTGGTGATGAAACGGAATTTCGCTCCAACTAGTAAGTTTAGTGTATTGGCAATAGCTGTTTTTTCTGAAAATTATGGCAAAGGAAAGAAGCTAGGCGATTCGGTAGTGATTCCATTTCAAGTAAACTATGCTTTGGGGAAATCAGGTTTCTCACTTGCAGCCGGCGGTGAAGCAAATTCAGTTGCCGGTTTTGGTACAACCGTTGGGCTCACCCATAGCAAGGCAACTAAGGAAATTCTAGCGATAAGCGTACTTTCCTATCAATTGAGTAGCGCTCAGAATGTAAAATTTTTCGGTCTCTACGAATACAAGCCCGTGCTCAATGAAAAATGGTCCATTTACAGTCGTCTCCAATTAACTTACAACAAGGGAATGGCAGAAGGATTTCATAATAGAAGCTTCCTCTACTTGCGTGCAGGACTCAAAAAAGGCCCATTGGGTTTTGGATTGGGAGCCAATTTTGATGCCTATGGACCAAGTAAAATGGCTCGAGAGAATTACGGGGTATTCACTCGCTGGGAATTTTAAAAAGACCATTGAAGGTTCACTTCCCTAAGCAGAGTACCTTCGAAAATGGACAAATTCGGTTTTACTTGTTCGTTAACGAACAGACAGTTGGAGGAAAAGCAGCATTAAGCTGTTAAAAGGGCGATTTCTATTTTGGTCTATTTTTGGCTTACAACTCTTTAAACCAACATGCTATGAAAACTATCTTCCAATTCCTTGCGATCCCATTGTTGTTACTTTCCTTCTCCTGTGATGAAAGAAATTATTCCGTTTCAACTGCCTCTATTCAAGAGAAGAAAAACCTAACTGGAGTAACTCGCCTTCAACTAGATGGGGTTTTCAATTTGACAATCACCCAATCGGACCAGGAATCCATCGAAGTGGTGGGGGATGAAAGTATGATAAAAAAAATGCTGATAGATCAGGACGGGGATTTGCTCACACTTTCCATGGAGGAGAATTTAGGGGATAACTTTTTTTCAAAAAAAGAACTTAGAATTAACCTGAACTTGAAAGACTTGAAAGAGTTGAAATACGATGGGGTAGGTAATGTAAAAACCAAGGGGATTTTTAAGGTAGGTGATGTTCGTCTAATCGGTTCTGGTGTTGGAAATCTAGAGCTTGAGTTGGATGCCCAACAAATCGATGCCGATTTTGATATGGTAGGCAATATCAACCTTCAAGGCAAGGCAAACCGAGCCTTTTTTACCAACAATGGTGTAGGAAACTTGGATGCGGTCAACCTAATCGTCAAAGACATGGAAATCAATAGCTCAGGCATAGGAAATGTAGAAGTTCACTGTACGGGCGATCTTTCTTTGGTAGTAGACGGCATAGGAAAAGTAAGCTACTCTGGAAATCCACGAATCCTCAAAAAAGAAGTGAGTGGAATTGGTAAAGTTGAGGAGAATTAAATCGATTTGACTGTTCAAAATCAATTCTACCTTCTCCAGTAATTTTGATTTTTCCAATAATAACATGATTTTAGGGCAATGGCTTCACCCGATGCACTAGATTCAATTCACCTTAATTTTTCCCCAGACAACTTACTTGGGCTGAATATTGCACTAGCAATAATCATGTTCGGAGTTGCTTTGGAGTTGAAATGGTCAGATTTCCAATACCTTGCCAAAAATCCTAAGGGCTTTATCCTGGGCGTTATTTCTCAATTCCTTGTCTTACCTTTTTTAACCTGGGTGTTGGTTTCAGTTTCAAATCCGCCCCCAAGTATTGCGCTGGGCATGTTTCTAGTTGCAGCTTGTCCAGGAGGTAATGTTTCTAATTTTTTAACCAGCTTGGCTAAGGGGAATATTGCGCTATCAGTCAGCCTAACCGCATTTTCTAGTATTGCTGCCATCATTCTTACTCCATTAAATTTTTCCTTTTGGTCGAAGTCCTATGCTCCTACCGCCCTGCTTCTTCAAGAAGTTCGCCTTGACCCCTTCGATGTCTTTTTTACCATAGTCCTCATTCTTGGCTTCCCATTACTACTCGGGATTTTAACCGCTTCCAAGTTTCCTGAATTGGCTAAAAAACTAGCAAAAGCAATAAAACCAATTAGCCTAGTCATTTTGGGGGCCTTGATTGTGATTGCCTTGTTCGGAAACTACCAGCTTTTCATGGTCTATATCGGGGCAATTTTCTTGTGGGTACTTGCGCACAATTTTGTGGGGTTGGCAGGAGGATTTCTTACGGCCAAACTAGCAAGATTGCCATTCCAAGATGTCAAAACCATCTCCATAGAAACAGGAATTCAAAATTCAGGGCTAGGGCTAGTACTTATCTTTAGTTTTTTCTCAGGACTTGGAGGAATGGCCTTACTTACTGCTTGGTGGGGAATTTGGCACCTCATTTCTGGAATCATCGTAGCTGGTTTTTGGAGAAATTATACATGAGAACAGGTATTTACATCTTCCTAAGGTTCCTTATAAAAACAGCCTTACATGTCTATTATAAAAAAATACACGTGCAGGGTCGAGAAAACATACCGCTTAACCAGCCGGTGATCCTTGTTGCCAACCATCAAAATGCGTTAATCGATCCTTTGCTGGTCGCCGCACATATTTCAATTCGCCCCTATTTTTTGACTCGTGCTGCAGTATTCAAAAATCCAATCGCTGCTTATTTGTTGGACCTAGTTCAAATGTTGCCGGTCTATCGTGTTTTGGATGGTTTTTCCACCATTCCTCAAAACCAGCGGACTTTTCAAAAAACAAATCAAGTCCTACAGCAAAATGGATCAGTACTGATTTTTGCAGAGGGCAACCACAGCATAGTTCGGAATATCCGCCCACTTAGCAAAGGATTCACCCGGATGGCTTATGGGGTATTAGCAGCATTTCCAGAACTTAAACCAGTTATTGTACCCATTGGCATCCAATACAGCGCCCATAAAAAATCTGGGAGCTCGGCGAAAATTAGCATTGGAAAACCAATTCCTGTTGATCCCGATCCTTCTCAGGCTGTAAAGCTAACCAGGCAAGTAGAATCCGCTTTAAAATCATTGGTGGTAGATCTTCCTAATGACAACTACGAAGAAACATTGCAGCGCCTGCTTGCAAACCAAGTGGATGTCTGCAGCAAAGAAGATGTGGAGCAATTTTTAGGTGGCCATCAAGTAGCTACTAGGGTCAGATCAGCTGGCTACCTTGGCAATAAACTGATGAAACTATTTCATTTACCCTTGTATTGGATCTGGCTGTATGGAATTGCTCCTAAAATGGAGGATGAGGTATTTACCAGTACCTGGAAGTTTGTCATTGGAGGAGTATTGGCACCCATTTACTACGGTTTGATTGTGCTTTGTTGTTTTATTCCTGGATATGGTACCTGGGCAATTTCCTTCTTACTTATGGCTTGGATTAGCCTGTATATGAATGAAAATTCTCAGGAATAGTCGGCGCTAATCCGGAATTTTTTGACTGGACTTTTTTACCTTTGCCCCAAGAATTAACCCAAATACAAGCCATGACTGAAGACTTTCTCCCCATCAATGGTACCGATTATGTGGAACTCTATGTTGGCAATGCCAAGCAGAGCGCACTCTACTACCAGTATGCATTCGGATTTGAATTAATCGCCTACGCGGGTCCAGAAACTGGGGTTAAGGATCGCGCGTCGTATGTGCTCAAGCAAGAAAAAATCCGCTTGGTGCTCACATCTCCCCTTTCAACTGATCATCCCATCAACGATCATATTCGAAAACATGGAGACGGGGTAAAGGTATTGGCGCTTTGGGTGGATGACGCGGAGAAATCCTGGAAAGAAACAACTAGCCGTGGAGCAGTATCTGTGGAAGCACCAAAGACACTTCAAGATCAGCATGGAGAAGTTAGGGTAGCAAGTATCCAAACCTATGGGGACACGATACATACCTTCGTGGAGCGCAAAAACTACCAGGGCACCTTTTTACCAGGTTACCAACCCCGAAAAAGCAGTTACCCTACCCAATCAATCGGCTTAAAATACATCGACCACTGTGTGGGAAATGTGGCGCTCGGTGACATGAATCGTTGGGTTAGTTTTTATGAGGAAGTGATGGGATTCAAGTTGTTGTTGACCTTTGATGACAAGGACATCTCTACAGAATATTCTGCCTTGATGTCCAAAGTGGTTTCAAATGGCAATGGATACATCAAATTCCCCATCAATGAGCCTGCTGAAGGCAAGAAAAAATCTCAGATTGAAGAATACCTTGATTTTTATGGAGGTCCTGGAGTTCAACATATAGCCATCGCAACCTACGACATCATCCATACCGTAGGGGAATTGAGGAAAAGAGGAGTTGAATTTCTTGAAGTTCCTGGCTCCTACTACGACGACTTATTGGATCGAGTAGGAAAAATTGATGAAGAATTAGCTCCTTTGAAAGCGTTAAACATCCTAGTTGATCGCGATGAGGAAGGATATTTACTCCAAATTTTCACCAAACCAGTTCAGGATCGCCCAACCTTATTCTTTGAAATTATCCAACGAAAAGGAGCTACTTCCTTCGGAAAAGGAAATTTCAAAGCCTTATTCGAATCAATAGAGCGCGAACAACAACTGAGAGGAAATCTATAATACCTTGTTTGGAAGGCATCTGTAGGCTTTTTTTAGCCATGGCTCTCCGTAACATTTTTCCTAACTTGTAGTTTTAAACTTAATTTTTCAATCCCATGAGTAGCATTGATCCTTCCATTTTAAAAAAGGCAGAAAGTTGGTTAGCCGGCTCAATCGATGAGGCAAGCAAAGCAAGCATTCGAGAATTGATCGCAAGCAATCCCACCGAGTTGGTGGATTCATTCTATCAAGATTTGGAATTCGGTACTGGAGGATTGCGTGGTTTGATGGGCGTGGGAACCAACCGAATGAATGTCTACACAGTAGCCATGGCTACTCAAGGCCTAGCCAATTATTTGATTGCCAGTTTCCCTGGTGAAAAAATAAAAGTGGCAATCACCCACGACAGCAGAATCAACAACACCCTATTTGCGATGACTACGGCGGATGTGTTTACCGCAAATGGCATCGAAGTGATGTATTTTAGAGAAATGCGTCCCACTCCCATGCTTTCCTTTGCAGTAAGGCACTTTGGCTGCAAGTCTGGGGTGATGATTACCGCTTCACATAATCCCAAGGAATACAATGGTTACAAGGCCTATTGGGAAGACGGTGCCCAGGTAGTAGCACCACACGATAACAACATCATCAAGGAAGTTCAAAAGATCACCTCTTTCGAACAAGTAAATTGGAACAAGCAGGATGAGCTGATTCATTACATTGAAGAAGACTTTGATGCGATATACCTCGAACGAGTAAAAGAACTGAGCCTATCGAAGGATGCCGTTCAGGCGCAAAAATCAATGCCTATTGTATTTTCTCCTATCCATGGAGCCTCTGGAAAAATGGTTCCTGCAGCACTAAAAGCCTTTGGATTTGAAAATATCCAAATGGTCAAGGAGCAAGCTGAACCAGATGGAAACTTTCCAACAGTGATCTATCCAAATCCAGAAGAAGCTGAGGCACTTACGCTAGCGGTTGCATTGGGTCAAAAAGTAGGTGCATCCCTTGTACTTGCATGCGACCCAGATGGAGATCGCTATGCAGCGGTAGTACCCAATGAACTAGGAGAATATGAATTGCTGAATGGAAATCAAACAGGAACACTCCTAGTATATTACTTGCTTTCCCGCCGTAAAGAGCTAGGTCTTGCCAAATCAACTGATTTTATGGTGAACACCATCGTGACCACCGAGCTGATCAATAAAATCGCAGCAGGCTTCGGAATACCTTGTTACAATGTCCTTACAGGATTTAAGAATATCGCTTCCATCATCCTTCAGAAAGAAGGGAAAGAAACGTTTATTGCTGGCGGTGAAGAGTCATTTGGCTTCTTAGTGGGTGACTTCGTCCGTGATAAAGATGGCGTCAGTGCCTGCGCACTCGTAGCGGAAGCCGTAGCCTATTACAAAACGCAAGGAAAAACCGTGTTTAACGTGCTCGCAGAAGTATACCAGCAGTTTGGATTTTATAAGGAGACGCTTATTTCGGTCACTAAAAAAGGAAAAGACGGTGCAGAACAAATTCAGGAGCTCATGAGTCAGTTCCGAACTAATCCACCACAAGAAATGAATGGTTCTGCCGTAGAAATGATTTACGATGTCAAAAACGCACGCATTAGCTATCCAAAAACTCAAAAAGTTGAACCTTTGGATTTAGACAAATCCAATGTGATGCAGTTTTACCTCGCAGATGGAAGCAAAATTTCTGCAAGACCTTCAGGTACTGAACCCAAAATAAAATACTATTTTTCTGTTAACACAATCCTCTCAAATACAGCTGATTATAGGTTTATAGAAAAAGTATTACTTGAAAAATTAGAAGGATTAAAAACCTACTTCAGTTAAGCAAAAAAGGTCCCAAAAATACGGGACCATTTTTCATTTCTAGGAAATCCATTACTTACTCCTCACCAATATGGAGCAAAGCATCTCCCACGTTGACTACTGGATTATTATTGACGCCGATAAGATGACCTGTACTCGTAGCAAGGACAGTGACCACCACCTGCCCATAGGGATCAGAAATGGTGGCTAGCAGTTCGCCTTTACGTACAAAATCACCTAGCTTAGCAATACAGGAGAATATTCCAGATGCTTTGGCGCGAATCCAGGTACTGTCTTTTAAGACAAGGGTGGTTTGTGGGACTTGAGGGGCATGAATCATCTCCATATGGTGTAAGAGACGTTTGGTACCCGAAATCCCTTCTTCGATCGCATACGAATCTAAGCGCATAGATTCCCCTCCCTCATACACCAACAGGTGTTTCTTCCCTTTGTAGGCTGTTTTTCGAAAAGATTTATCAATATGCTTCGAATGCACAACATAGTGGGTTCCAAAGGATTTGGCTAATTCTACACCTACCTTATCCTTAAAATCTACCCGGATTTGAGGGTGATTTGAAATCATTCTACCCCCCGTGTGGAAGTCAATTCCAAAATCAATCCATGGCAGGATCTCCTCGCTCAGGATATGGGCAATACGGGAAGCAAGTGAACCCTTTTTACTTCCTGGGAAACTACGATTCAGGTCGCGCCCATCAGGAAAAGTCCGGCTATTGGATAGAAATCCATAAATATTTACCAAAGGGATGACAATTACTGCCCCCCGAATCAAATTTAGCTCTTGATCAAAGGCTTCTAAAAGCTTTTTTGCAGTGGTGATTCCGTTAATTTCATCTCCATGAACTCCACCACTGATCAGCACTACTGGCCCTTCAATTGGAGAGGATCGGATAAAAATGGGTAAATCAATTACAGTATGGGTAGGAAGTTTAGCGATTGGGATTTTTATATCGGCTTTTTCTCCAGCCTTCACTTTAACTCCGTGAATACTAATTTCTTTCATATTTAAGTAGTGGCTTCAACAATTCCATTTCACAATGGCATAAAATCTTCTTTAATTCGCAGGAGAAGTTTTGGCACATGAAGATACAAGAAAACATTTCTTTGAAACCCTTTACCACCTTTGGGATTGACAAAAAGGCGAAATTTTTCACTACGGCCAGCACTTTAGGTGAATTAAAATCAGCATTAATTACCGCAAAAGAAAAAGAGTCCCCTGTTTTAATCCTGGGTGGAGGAAGCAATATATTACTTACACAGGATGTTGAAGGTCTTGTCATCAAACTAGAAATCAAAGGGATACAGGTCGTAAAAGAAGATGAGAATCACCTGTGGGTTGAAGTAGGTGCAGGGGAAGTTTGGCATGAACTAGTCCTGCATTGCATTGCCCAAAACTGGGCTGGATTAGAAAACCTTTCGTTGATTCCAGGCACCGTAGGTGCATCGCCCATGCAAAATATCGGGGCCTACGGAGTGGAAATCAAAGATGTATTTCACAGCCTTCAAGCTATGCATCGGGATACCTTAGCAATCCATTCGTTTGATGCAGAAGCTTGCCAGTTTGGCTACAGAGAAAGTGTATTCAAGCAATCTCTCAAAAATCAATATGTAATTACCTCCGTGACCTTTCGCTTGTCCAAAACCCCTGCGTTCCGTTTGGATTATGGTGCAATTCAAGAAGTCCTGCAAGCCAATGGAGTGCAACACCCTACACTTCGTGAAGTGAGCGACGCAGTGATCCAAATTCGTCAATCCAAACTTCCAGATCCCAAAGAAATTGGAAATGCGGGTTCATTTTTCAAAAACCCTACCATACAGAGTAGTCAATTTGAGCAATTGAAGGCACAATACCCTACCCTTCCAGGCTACCCTAGTTCGGAAGGAGTCAAAGTAGCAGCAGGCTGGCTAATCGAACAAGCAGGATGGAAAGGCAAGCGAATAGGCGATGTAGGAGTACACGCCAAGCAAGCCCTGGTATTGGTCAACTATGGAGAAGGAACTGGGGAGGAAATCAAAAGCTTATCGGAGCAAATCCAAGTTTCTGTAATGGAGAAATTTGGGATTCAACTTCAGGCAGAGGTTAATTTTATCTAGATCAACTGATCACTTACTTCCAATTTTTTGGAGTAGCGCTGCACTTTTACCCCAAATTTCGCCAAAAAATCCACCCCTTCATCTGAGCCAATCCCCTTGTATTCAGCATAAGAGAAGAGGTAAACAACTTTCGAAATCCCCATCGAAAAAATAATTCGGGCACAAGCAAGGCAGGGAGACAAGGTCACATAAAGCGTAGATCCCTCAACAGAAGTATTGTTCTTCACTGCATACAAGATTGCATTTTGTTCGGCATGCAAGGCTAAGGAACAACTTCCTTTGGAATCACGAGCGCAGCCTTCACTGGGGAATTCCACGTCACAATTGTGCGTGCCTGCAGGAGGACCATTGTAACCAATGGAAATAATCCGCGTATCTTTTGTCAGTACCGCTCCCACATGCTTTTTGATGCAATGTGATCTCTTGGCGAGATTTACCGCCAATTCCATATAGATATCGTCAAAATCAGGTCTGCTCATGGGTACAATTTGTCAAAAATAACATTAGTAGCGGTAGCCAAAAACACATTCTTTGGAATACCCGTATTTTTTTCGTGAAAAAGATAAATTAACTTCACCACATGCCGTCAAAAGAAAGAAATCTAACCCTACACCGGTCAAAATTTTTCCATTTTTATTGCCTATGCCTACTTGGCCTGCTTTCTGCTTGCAGTTCAGTGGAGGTTTTTGTGGAAAACAGAGAAGTCCCTTTCCAAAAAACATACGGCAGCTTTGTGCTGGTCAACAAGGAATTGGGGATTGCAGGCTTTTCAGACCCAAAATTAGACCAACGAGTACAAGAAGCATTAGAGAAACAATTGCTAGCTGCAGGGCTCGTTTATGACGCCAAAGAGCCGGATTTGGTGATCCGCTACCATTCAAACGAGGATTTGAGACAGCGAGAAAGCGTGAATAACATGAATCCTTATCCTTTTTGGGGTATGCGCATGTATGACCCTTGGCTATTTAATCCCATGATGGGAAATTTCAGGTCGCAGGTGACTACGACTAAGTATGCCTTGCTTCAGGTGATTCTTGATGTAATTGATCCCCAGCAGGACAAATACTTGATGACTTTGACGGGCGTCGCAGAGGTAGCGACACCTAAGAGTAAACCAAAAATCACACTTAAAGCAATAGAAAAGACAACAAATACCTTCCTTGAATATAATTTCACCCCAAGCAACTGACCATGGAAAAGAAGTATACCTCCTTGAAAGAATTTTATCCTTATTACTTAACTGAACATCAAAACCCAACCTCTCGCATTCTTCATTTTATAGGCACAGGATTGGTTTTGGTGGTGCTGGGAACTGCCATCGCAATGGCACAATACATTTGGCTAGCTGCCATTCCAGTAATTGGCTACGGCTTCGCCTGGGTGGGTCACTTCTTTTTTGAAAAGAATAAACCTGCAACTTTCACTTACCCATTTTACAGCCTTGCATCAGATTTTTTATTGTTTTTTGATCTGCTTCGAGGAAAAGAAAAATTTTAATGAACTGATGCATAACGAACTATTTTTTCAAAATCTGAATTAAATTAGCTGTGCATCTAAATTGGATGTAAAAAGAAAACCATCTGCACTAAATTGAGTTTTAAAACTAAAAAAAATGGCAATAGCAACTCCAGAATTAATCGCAGCATTGGAACGGACAGCCTCCAAGCTTCAACAGGGTGCCTCTTACCAATGGGGACACATGGGTGCATGCAATTGTGGCAATTTAGCGCAGGAGCTCACTCCCTTTTCCAAAGCTCAAATTCATCAATATGCCATGCAGCGCCATGGAGATTGGAACGAGCAGCTTATCGATTACTGCCCAAGCAGCGGTTATCCAATAGATCTAATCGTATCCAAAATGTTAGAGAAAGGATTAAGCTTAGTGGACTTGGGGCACCTTGAACGGTTGTCAGACCCAGAGATTCTCGCACAAATCGAAAAAGAAAGAAGAGATTCACTAAATAAAAATTCAAGGGAGGATGTAATTTTTTACCTGCAAGTTTGGGCTAACTTATTGAGAGAAAAGTGGGTTGCAGCAAACCCTTCCTTGGAAATTCCAAGAATTGAAAAAAAATTAAAGTCACCCCTATTGGTGTAATTAATTTTTTGGTTTATTTCGTATCGTTGAATCATAAAAACCCTTTTAAAGATAGCTATGGAGGATTTTGAAGAAGAATTCGAAGAAATGGATGAGTTTGAGGAGGAAGAGGATGACTTCGCAGACGATTTTGAGGACGGTTACGACCTCGAAGAAGACAATGAATTTCTAGATGATAACATTGTGGACTTCGACGAAGACGAAGCAGATGACGATTTTGATGACTTCGAGGATGAAGAAGAACAAGATTCGTTTGAAGATGGCCTGGATTAAAAGGTAAGTCTGCAATTACCTACTTTCTTGTAATTCTGTAGGCGCTAGCCTATATTTGTACGCTATTCAAAGAGAAAATTATTCCTATGCTACTAGTAAATATCTTTAGTTCTCCCATCATGCCTGGAGCACAGTTGTTTTTATTGATTGTTTGTATCCTGATTGGGCTTGGTGCAGGAATTTCTGCGGCAGATGCACGAAGTACTTTTGCCAAGAAGAAAAAAAGCGATCATTAATTAATTAATCATACCAAAGGAGGCCTAAAGCCTCCTTTTTTTATTCCTACTCATGAAAACTCAAAATTTCGGGAACCATACCCGCTACGACCCATTCAACCACTTTGTACTCACGCCACTTATCCTTCTTTTTCTAGGTTGGACAGTCAGTAAAATGGATTTTTCCTCCCAAGAAGCTACACTAGACAGTTGGTTCCTCTTTATTGGAGCATTCATTCTATTTCTGCTTCCATTGCTTGTACGTTCCTATGCCCTCAAACTTCAAAACCGAATCATCCTCAATGAGATGCGAAACAGGTATTTCCACCTGACTGGAAAGACTTTCGATGAGAAGGAAAGAGAATTGAAGCTCGGTCAAATTATTGGACTACGCTTTGCAAGTGACGAGGAGCTACTGAATTTAATGGACCGAGCGATTGCAGAAAAATTAACTGCCAAAGAAATTAAGCAACAGATTAAAAACTGGAAGGGTGACTACATCCGTGTGTAATTAGTCGAAAACCTTATTTGAAACTGCTTCCCTTAAAAGCCCTTGAAATTGTTCTCGGGCTTTCTTTTTTAAGTTAGGCTGCGAAAAATCAAGCGCTGGCAATTCCAGAACGGTATCAAATCCTGAATTATACCCTTCTCCAGATGCGATCAAAGCTATTTTTTTACCCTGCTTACGGGCTAGCTGCAGCAATTCATAACAGGCTTTTCCGGCTTCACTTTGGCGGTCGTATCGCCCCTCACCAGTAATGATCCAGTCAGCAGCAGCTACTTTCTCGGACATCCCCACCTTTTCAAAAAAATACGGGGCACCAAATTCTAGTTTGCTTGGAAAGAATTGATTCAAACCCAAAGCTATCCCTCCAGCAGCACCAAAGCCTTCTTGATCCATCCACAGCCCTTTAGATTTACGAGCGAGTAGTTCCACAAAATCTGAGGTGATCAACTCCATCCCCTCGAGTTCATCCTCCTTGATCCCCTTTTGCGGTCCAAATACCCGAACAGCACCATTCGAACCAAAAAAGGAGTTCTTTACATCACAGAGAAGCGAAAAGGATATTGTTGGAAGTTTCAGGGGCCGTTGAATGTGTTTGCACCGTATTAAAAAATCTGGAGAAAACGCCACAATTTCTCTTCCATTTACATCTAAAAATAAGAACCCCATGGCCTGAAGAATTCCTGCGCCAACATCCACAGTTGCTGAACCACCTAAACCCAGGACAAGCTCGCGTGCTCCTCTTTTGACGGCATCTTGGATAAGCAACCCTGTTCCAAAGGTAGAAGTCAAACGAGGGTTCCGTTCCTCAGACTTCAATTCTCCGATACCAGAACAGGTGGATACATCCAAATAGGCTGTTTTGGTAGACTCCTCCCATCCGTAAAATCCAAGAATCGGTCGTCCAACCGCATTTAATGAGTTGCAGGAAACCTTTTCTAATCCAAGGGATGCGATCAATAATTCGCAAGTCCCATCACCTCCATCAGCCACCGGTTGACTTAAATAAGTTGCACCTGGATACTCTTGACCCAAAATCTTTTCTAGCATACTTGCGGCCTCTAGTGCAGTAAATGTGCCTTTAAAAGCATTAGGAGCTATTAAGAACTTCATGCCTGCTTTATGCCTGCTTCATTCGAGCAAAATAATCCTTGGCAGCGGCCTTTACTTTAGGAGCTAAATAAAGGGCGGCAATCATGTTGGGAAATGCCATCACCGCATACATCCCATCGACCAAACTTACCACCAAATCCAATGATGCTACAGCGCCTACCACGATCATAATCAAGTAAATGTAGTTGTAGTACCCTGCCACCTTCGCACCAAAGAGGTAGCTTGCACATTTTTGACCATAATAGGAGTACGTAAACATGGTAGAAAGCGCGAACACCAAGGCGGAAATCATCAAGAGGTATTTTCCAATCACCGGTATTCCCAATTCAAAAGCTTCGAGTGTCAATTTGACCCCATCATTTTCAGAGTTTTGCCAAACTCCAGTGAGCAAAATTGCAAAAGCAGTAAGCGAGCAAACCACCACCGTATCAATGAAGGGTCCCAACATGGCAATTAAACCCTCGCGAATCGGTTCATTGGTTTTGGATTGACCATGTACCATCGGCGCAGTACCCAAACCTGCTTCATTGGAAAATAAGGATCTCCTGGCGCCAATAATAATCACCGAACCCACTGCCCCTCCCATGACTGCATTACCTGTAAAGGCGTCAACAAAGATGAGTTGAAACACTTCAGGAATATTTCCAAAATACTGTACGATAATTACCAAAACTGAAACAAAATAGATCCCCACCATAAAAGGAACCATTTTTGACGAGGCTTCTGCAATTCGCTGAATCCCACCCAAGATGACTACGGCCGTCATCAACATCATGATGATCCCGATGATCCAATTGTTTCGGGTCGTTTCTGCTGCAGTTTCAGGCTCCAAAACCACCGCCTGAATCACAGCCGCCAATTGATTGGAGGTAAATACGGCCAAAAGACCGATGATCCCTGCCACACAAAAGATATAGGATAGGAATTTCCATTTCTTACCCATTCCATGCTCGATGATGTACATGGGCCCTCCCTGGATAACCCCTCTGGTATCCTTGCCTCGGTACATGATGGACAGGCTACAGGTATAGAACTTGGTGGCCATCCCCACAAAAGCAGCGACCCACATCCAAAAAAGTGCTCCTGGACCTCCCATATTGATGGCAATGGCTACGCCAGAAATATTTCCCAAACCCACAGTAGAAGCAATGGCTGACATAAGAGCCTGTTTGGAAGTGATTTCTCCTGGAGCCATTTTATCCTCGTATTTTCCTTTCAAGAGTTCGATGGCATGACCCATTTTGGTAATGGGAACGAAGCCAG
>Ga0315905_10001391_pt1 | contig 25976 bp, 23 predicted proteins | sample LakEriMetagenome_5_FD_203522 | JGI IMG/M metagenome (GOLD analysis project Ga0315905, IMG submission 203522) | Freshwater fungal communities from buoy surface, Lake Erie, Ohio, United States - Buoy 4 MA121 | ecosystem: Environmental > Aquatic > Freshwater > Lake | place: USA: Lake Erie, Ohio...
TGTGGTATCAGGCATATTTTTTTTCACCTTTATCATCTTGAGTACAGACCTTTCACAGGTACTAATTTCAGATTGTAACCGTGCGAAAGCAGCTTCAAATGTGGAAGCAGCCATAATCATATTTCACTCTTTTGATCGGGCATTCAGTTAATAGAAGGTTTTTAAAATTTAGTTAATTTCAGAAGATATGACTTTCATTTATTTAGGCATATCCAGCCTATTGATTTTCATCTTTAAAAGTGGTGACAACCCTATTACAACTCATTAGCAACTTACGTGCAACTTTAAAAAAGTCTTGCAAATGTAAAATTGATAGAGATGTCAGACAAATATCTTGGCTTATCCAATACAGTCATTATGATCTAAGTTTTAGCCATTGTGACCAAAGTTGCATATAGATTTCATATCTCTTTAATATAAATAAGGCAGCCGATTTAAAATCGTATCTTGAACATCAAGAGTTCTAGATACCTGATTGATAAAAGAAGTCAGGTCTCTTGAGAAATTGTATTTATTGCTAAATTCTGTATTTTTACATCTATCGTCAGAAATATATTTTCCTGACTGTAAAATTTGTCACCATAAAATATATCTTAGGAATTAAAAAATATTTTTCAATTTATTTAAGTCCAAACTTTGAGATAATAAAAATTAAGAATAAGTCAAGAATTTAAAACTTGCAATTTTTACAAAGTTCATATATTGCGATAATTATCGTTTTATGAAACAACTTGTTGCATATAGGTTGAAATTCTTAAAAAATTAGTTTATTCTATATGATTAAATCAGGGAAATTAAAACAATGTTTTAGCATCAACTCAGACAGTTCAACTTGATTATAACATTTGGCTTCTGCAATATTGAACTTACAAAAACTATAAGGGCTTGCTGGCATGAGACTATCTGAATTAGATCCACTCATCCCGCTGAATGAGTTACGAGAAGATCTCCTCAAATTACCAAAAGGTTACTCATTTTATGAAGATGAATTAGTTGATTTTTTATCACGAAGAAGATGGCCTGAAAGCAATCGTCGAATTGATAGAACAACATTTTGGCGGTGGCGTAATGACAACGCTATTGAACATCAAAAAATCTTTAGTCGTTTGGATCTTCTGAAACTGTGTCAAATTTGTGATCATTACCGAGTAGACGGAACACGCAGCGAATACTTGGCAATTATGCGGAAGAAAAAAGAGAAAGAGGTAGTTCTAAATAAATAAAAATCCTGATATTGGTAATTGGTATTATTAGGAATAATATTTGATATTTGATATTTGCATATAATGGCTAAAATTTTTCAAATATTACTTATGATTCCTGCAAAAACTAATTACCAATTACCTGTCAAAATTTTGATCTTTAATTAGTTAAGTATTTTATATAATCATCAAGTCTTAAAAAATAAGCAAGATTTTGATTAATAGTATTTTGCTGGATATTATATTAGACCCAAGGTTATCAAGAGATGCTATCAAGTGTAATGTCTTTTCTGTCTCTTATTTAGAGTCATAAATTGTCATGTTTCCTAATTTAAAAGACAAAATTATGCTACACAAAGAAAAGCACTCATTAATAAAACCTGTAGGTTTATGTCCGATAATATTGGCGAGTTCTGGAGTTATAGCTACTGGTGTAATATCTATTTATGGCCTTTCATATTTTCACTTTCAGAAAACTTCAAAATCAGCCTCTACCATATCTTCTGTTACCCCTAATTTAATCCCTACTATTACCGCTGTTGCTGCTTTAGGACGTTTAGAACCCCAAGGAGAAGTAATTCGTCTCTCAGCACCTAATTCTCAAACAGGGATAAGAGTTAATCAACTCCTAGTTAAAAAAGGAGAAAAAATTCGTCAAGGACAAGTAGTAGCAATTCTTGATAATTATATTCCTAATCTTGCAGCTTTAGAAAAAGCAAAAAGACAAGTAGAAGTTAGTCGAGCAAATCTTCAGCAAGTAAAAGCAGGTGCAAAATTGGGTGATATTTTTGCTCAAAAAGCTGCAATTTCCCGTTTAGAAGCTGAATTACGAGGATCATTTTTCACACAAAAAGCCACAATTGCTCGTTTAAAAGCTGAATTAAAAAATTCACAAACTGAAAATAAACGATATCAAAAATTATATCAAAATGGTGCTATTTCTGCTTCTGATGCAGATACTAAAAGATTACGTCGGGATACTGTCCAACAACAACTTAATGAGGCTAATGCTAGTTTAAAACGGACTATAGAAACTTTGCAAAAACAGTTAACTGAATCTAAAGCTAGACTCAATAGTATTGCAGAAATTCGCCCCACAGATGTACAAGTTGCCCAAGCAAATCTGCAAAGTGCTAAAGCATCTGTTCAACAAGCTCAAGCCGAGCTAAATTTAAGTTATATTCGTTCACCTATTAATGGCCAAGTGCTAAAAATTAATACCTGGCCAGGAGAAATAATTGATAATAAAGGCATATTAGAATTAGGACAAACGCAACAAATGTATGTAGTTGCAGAAGTCTATGAAACTGATATTACAAAAGTTCGTTTAGGTCAAACAGCAATAATTACAAGTGAAGCTTTTAGTGGCAAAATAAAGGGAACAGTTGCAGATATTGGTTTACAAGTTGGTAGACAAAATATCTTTAATGCTAATCCTGGTTCAAATACAGATAACAGAATAGTTGATGTAAAAATTCGCATTAATAACTTAGCAGATAATCAACGACTTTCTAATTTAACTAATTTACAGGTACAGGCTCTTATTCAAATGTCAGGAGTAGGTAATAATGAATAGCTAATAGGAGTAAAACATGATTCCAAATATACCTTTAGCTTGGCTGCAATTAGCAAAACAAAAAGTACGCTTTTTTGTAGCTTTAGCTGGTATTGCTTTTGTTGCTGTTTTAATGTTTATGCAAATTGGTTTTCAAGATGCTCTTTATGCTAGTGCTACTCAAGTACATAAAAATCTGGAGGGTGATTTGTTTTTAATTAGCTCCCAATACAAATCTTTGACTTCTACTCAAAGCTTTCCTCGTATTCGTTTATATCAGATATTGGGTTTTAATGGCATAGAATCAGTTGCACCTTTATATCTACAATTTGCTAAACTAAAAAATCCCATAAATGGCCGCAAATATCCTATTTATGTTCTAGGATTTGAACCTGTCAAATCTATCTTTAAACTCCCGGAAATTGAACAAAATTTTCAATTATTAAAAATTCCTGATCAAGTATTTTTTGATCGGGCTGCACGTCCAGAATTTGGACCAATTGCTGAATATTTTCAAAAGAATCAACCCATAACTATGGAAATATTTAGTTATTTGGCTACTGTTGGTTATAAAGTTAAAGTTAGTGGTTTATTTAGTCTTGGTCCTTCCTTTGGTGTAGATGGTAATTTAATTGTTAGTTCTTCTACTTTTTTTAAAATCTTCTCAGAACATGGTGCAAATGAAGTAGATATAGGCTTAATTCATCTGCAAGCAAATGTTAATCCTCGGACAATTTTAGCAACTTTAAGTAAAAGTTTACCTAGTGATGTCATCATCATGAATCGTCAAGAATTTATTGATTTTGAAAAAAGCTATTGGACATTAAGAACACCGATTGGATTTGTATTTAATTTGATGGTAATGATGGCTTTTGTAGTCGGTGTAATTGTTGTTTATCAAATTCTTTATAGTAATATATCTACTCATTTCGTCCAATTTGCTACACTCAAAGCTATGGGATTTAGAAATAAATATCTTTTAAATGTTGTATTTCAACAAGCTTTGATTTTAGCTGTCTTGGGTTATATTCCCGGTTTTGCTATTTCTCTAGGATTATATGATATTGCTAAAGATGCAACTAAATTACCAATTGTTATGGATTTTAGTAAGGGATTATTAGTCTTTACTTCTGTAATTTTTATGTGTTTAACTTCTGGTTTCTTTTCTACTAATAAACTTCGGAAGGTAGATCCAGCGGAAATTTTTAATTAACTAATAATCTCGCTAATAATGCAATATTTACCTGGTAACAATATTTTGGAAATCACTAATCTTCATCATTACTTTGGTCATGGTAAATTAATTACTCAAACTTTGTTTGATATTAATTTGACTATCAAAGCTGGAGAAATTGTGATTATGACTGGACCTTCTGGTTCAGGAAAAACTACTTTATTAACATTAATTGGTGGTTTACGTTCTGTACAAGCGGGGAGTTTAAAATTCAATGGTCAGGAATTATTAGGCGCTAGTAAGGAAGATTTAGTACAAGTTCGTCGTCAAATTGGCTATATTTTTCAAGCCCATAATTTACTAGATTTCCTCACAGCTATGCAAAATGTCCAAATGTCTTTGGAATTACACCATAATATTTCTCACTGGGAATCTTATATCCAGTCAGAAACAATGCTCAATGCTGTGAACTTGGGAGATAGAATTAATTATTATCCCTCTGATCTTTCCGGGGGACAAAAACAACGGGTAGCTATTGCTCGCGCTTTGGTTAGTCGTCCTAAGTTAGTATTAGCTGATGAACCTACGGCTGCTTTAGATAGTAAATCAGGACGAGATGTGGTTAATTTGATGCAGCAATTAGCCAAAGAACAAGATTGTACGATTTTAATTGTTACTCATGACAACCGAATTTTAGATATTGCTGATAGAATCATTACTATGGAAGATGGTCATTTAATGCAGCAAATCAGGAATATATAGATCCCTGACTTCTTTAATCCGTCGGGAATGTTGTTATTTAATTAAGATAATAAACTGGCCGATTTGACATCTAAAAATAAACTAGCTTGAGGTTGTTGACGCAAAATAGAAGCTGGACAATTTGTGATCACATCTCCTGTTAACATGATTTCAACTATGCTTGATTTTCTGCTGTCTGGTGCTAAACAAATTATTTTTTTAGCAGCACAAATCATGGGAATAGTTACAGTAAATGCGTATTGGGGAACATCTGCTAAATTCGCAAAATATCCTGTATTCACTTGTTGTTGACGGTTAACATCATCTAGTTTGACAAGTTTAACTTGAGCAGGATCTTGAAAATCTGCGACTGCTGGATCATTAAATGCTAAATGACCATTTTCCCCCAGACCTAAACAGCATAAATCTATGGGTTGATTTTCTAAAAGTTTACTATAGCGATCGCATTCGGCTACTGGTTGTAATGTATCTCCTTCAATATAATAAAATCTTTGAGGATTGACCTTTTTTTCTACCCGTTCCCGCAAATAATGACGAAAACTTCCAGGATGATCTGATATAATTCCCAAATATTCATCTAAATGGAATAAAATTACCCGTGACCAATCTATTCCCCCTAAAGCTATTAAATTATCTAAAAATCGAATTTGGGAATTACCTGTAGCTAATAAAATAGCAACTTGATTTTGTTGATCAAGGAGATCGTGTAAATACTGCTGTGTGATTTTAGCCACACTTTTAGACATGGCTATTTCAGAACTGTAAATTTCTACCAATAGATGATCAACATAAAAAGATTTTGTAGGTTCTATCATTGACTTGTTACCAATAACCAATATCCCATTATAAAAAAAAGACAGGCTTTTTGCCTGTCCCATAACAAATAATTCAGAATCAGGAATCATCTAAGTCGAAATAAATAAAACTTTACATTCTCATATTCTGACTTCTGACTCCTCAATTCTTGAATTTAGAAATTCATTTCCGCAGCTTGAACTTTTTCTACTTGTTTCTTCTTGAGAACTAGCATTACTTGTGCTAACATCACCAAACAAATAAAAGCAACTAACCATGCAACTCTGGAGGAATCTTGTAAGACGATTTCTGCATCTTTTTGTCCAAAACCACCAACGTTAGGGTTATTAGTCAAAGCGTCACCAGTGTTAACTGCTTGTCCTTCAGCAACAATTAATTCTGGTCCAACGGGAATTGTATCGCTAACAACATCACCAGCAGCAGTTGTGATACTAATTACATTCTTAACGTTACCGTCCTCATCTTCTGTTTGAGCGATTTTGCTAATTGTACCCGTAGCAGAAGCGTTGAATAAGTTATTATTGCTCTTTTCACCGGTGGGGTAAACTTGTCCACGGCCACGATTACCGCCTACATGAACAGCGTATTTGCCAAAGTGAATATTTTTGTCTGTAGCGGGGTTAGGAGAAAGAACAGGGAAAACGATTTCTTGATATTCTTCACCGGGTAATGGTCCGACAATGACAACATTTTCCTTATCGTCAGTGTAAGGGGTGAAAGTCATATCACCCACTTCTGCCTTCATTTCTTCAGGAATGCGGTCTTCTGGCGCAATCTTGAAGCCTTGAGGCAACATTAACACAGCCCCAACATTTAAGCCAACCTTAGAACCATCCGCGCCTACTTGTTGCACGCTGGTATCATAGGGAATTTTGACAACCGCTTTAAATACGGTATCAGGAAGTACAGATTGAGGAACTTCTATCTCCGTATTCTTGGCTGCTAAGTGACAGTTAGCACAAACAATCCGCCCTGTTGGTTCGCGGGGAGTTTCAGGAGCGGTTTCCTGGGCCCAGAAGGGATAAGCAGCAGCAGTTTGTGGTCGGGTTATATCGCTAGTGAAGAAAAAAGTCACAGTAGCGATCGCTATTAGCAATGTATTAACCATCACTTTAGCGGTGCGAGTTAATCTCGCTGGTGTAAGGGCATTTCTCATCTCTATAAAGTCATTTGTCAGTGGTTAGCGGTCATTGGTCGGTGGTGATTGGTCATTGGTCAAGAGTTGATGAAAATCCCTTTTCTTCTTGACTGGAGACTAATAACTTTTGCACTATGTATTTAAGCCCACCAAGCGGCATCCCCAGTACGGAAGTCAGTTTCCGTCCAAGGAGTTAACAGAACTTTGTCTTCTTCAACTGCTGCATGAGCTAGGGCTAAAGATTTTGGTGCAGGACCGCGAATCACCTTACCAGTAGCGTCATACTGTGAACCATGACAAGGACATTTAAACTTGTTTTCAGCCACATTCCAGGGGACAACACAACCCAAGTGGGTACAAATAGCATTAATTCCGTAGTCAGCGATCGCTTCTTTACTTTGAACTACAATGTAGGTAGGATCTCCCTTGAGTCCCTGTACCAAAGCGCGGTCTCCCACATTATGACTATTCAAAAATTGACTGACTGAAACATCGTTACCCAATTCGTTCTTAGCCACTGTACCGCCGCCAGCGCCACCACTAGCAGGGGGGATGAAGTAGTTAACAACAGGATATAATGCACCTAAGGCTACTCCGGTAACAGTCCCGAAAGTGAGCAGGTTCATGAATTGACGACGACCCATATCGGGTACATCATTGATTTCAGAAAATTGAGCCATAATCTACGCGCTGTTTGTGTAATTTATTAACCATTTCGACAAGAGTACCAGCACTGGAGTAATTCTTGTCTGCATCGAACTAATAACGCCCGCAGCGATGCTGTACCTCTTTGTGCAAGACTCAAGTGAGCATCTTTTCTGTTAGCATTACATTTCTTTATATCCTTATCATACTGGACTCACGGAACTTAACATCATAACTAAATGTAAAATCTAAATAAGAGCAGGGAACAGGGAACAGGGAACAGGGAACAGGGAACAGGGAACAGGGAACAGGGAACAGGGAACAGGGAACAGGGAACAGGGAACAGGGAACAGGGAACAGGGAACAGGGAACAGGGAACAGGAAAGAGGAGGAGAGAGGAGGAGAGAGGAAGATGATTTTTTCTCATACTCCCCAATCCAAAATCCAAAATCCAAAATCCAAAATCCAAAATCCAAAATCCAAAATCCAAAATTCAAAATCCAAAATCCAAAATCCAAAATTACTATGACTGGAAAAGAATTACGCCAACTGTTGATTAATAAATGGGGACAGCCCTACGATGTCCAATTTCGCCGCACTCAAGGTAAAATCTTCTTACAAATCATGTGGAAGTACCAAGGCCAAGCTTCTTTCCCCTTGAGCGAAAGTGATTACCAAGATCATCTTGACAGCATTGCTAATTATCTCCATGCTTTAGGAGGAACACAACAAGTAGAAACTTTTATTACCGATACTAAAGAGCGTCCCCGTCTCGGTAAAGCAGTTAGCATTCCTCTTGATTTGGGTGAACGTGCCTCTGAATGGATTGTCTAAAAATTAGGGTATAGTGGGTTAGGCCAATACAATAAAATATCACTATGAGTCAAAAATTTCCGATTTAAGATATAAATAAAATTATCGGGCAGAAAATAACATATCTGTTACTATCTACACCTATAGTGCTAGATCAACACGGTATTAATAAGGCTATGATTATGAGACGGTTTTAGCAGCCTAGTATGCTCTAGGTGAATTATGTTAATTTTTACGAGATGCTACGAGAACACAGTGTAGGGGATGTAAGCTGTGCGAATTCCGCTCGATTACTACAGAATTTTAGGATTACCGTTAGCGGCAACTGAGGAACAATTGCGCCAGGCATACAGCGATCGCATTGTCCAACTACCGCGACGGGAGTATTCAACTACGGCTATATCTTCTCGCAAAGATTTAATTTCAGAAGCTTATATGGTTTTATTAGATGCTAAAAAACGCAAGTCCTACGATGAACTTTATCTATCTCATATCTATACTGATAACACAACTGCTGATCAAGCGCCATTGTCCATATCTCCCACAGAGAGTAACTCCCAACGTCTTGATCCTTCAACTCTCAGCATCGAAATCAGCCCAGACCGATTTATTGGTTCTTTGTTAATTCTCCAAGAACTAGGAGAATATGAGTTGGTATTAAAACTTGGTCGTCCGCATTTAGTCAATAAACCCAGTAAAATTAGCGTCAAAACAGGTAATCGTCTCACTCAAGCGGAAATTCCCGAAAACCTAGACTTACCAGATATTATCCTCACCGTGTCTTTAGCTTGTCTAGAGCTAGGACGGGAAGAATGGCAACAAGGTAATTATGAAAATGCTGCCATATCTTTAGAAACAGGTGAAGAATTATTGGCCAGGGAAGGATTATTTCCCACAGTTCGCGCCGAAATGACGGCTGATCTTTACAAACTCCGTCCTTATCGGATTTTAGAACTATTAGCACTGCCAAAAGAACAGGTCGCTAAACGCCAACAAGGACTAGAATTATTACAAAGTATTTTAGAAGATCGTGGCGGCATTGATGGCAGTGGCAATGATCAATCAGGTTTGAATATAGATGATTTTTTGCGATTTATCCAGCAAATTCGTCATTTTTTAACAGTATCAGAACAGCATAAACTATTTGAATTAGAAAGTAAACGTCCTTCAGCCGTGGCCACATATTTAGCAGTATACTCATTAATCGCCAGAGGTTTTGCCCAACGACAACCAGCTTTAATTCGCCAAGCCAAGCAAATGTTAATGCAATTAGCAAAACGCCAAGATGTGCATTTAGAACAGTCTCTTTGTGCTTTGCTGATGGGACAAACCGAAGAAGCCACCCGTGTTTTAGAACTAAGTCAAGAATATGAAGCTTTAGCGTTTATTAGAGAAAAATCCCAAGATTCACCCGACCTGTTACCAGGACTGTGTTTGTACACTGAAAAATGGTTACAACAGGAAGTATTTCCCCATTTTCGTGATTTAGGAAAACAAAAAGCCGCTTTAAAAGATTATTTTGCAGATAGACAAGTACAGGCTTATTTAGAATCATTGCCTACAGATGCCCAAACAACTGAACGGCCAGTGATCCATCCTCAATCCTTTCCTCAGCCAGATACTAATCATTTCCGTCACCATGCTCGTGAAACCGGAGAAACACACCAATATCATCACCAACCATCCAACCCTGAATTACCGGAAACACACCACCGACCCCAACCTGAACCTAGTCGGATTTCCATGGGGAGATGGAATCATACTGCAACCAATGGAAGTGTAGCTAACCAAGGATCACAAATACCCGTAACACCAACAGCGGCCACATCCAGCAGCAAATCACATCCAGGTAATCACACTTCTAAACCAGCTACAAACCATCAGCACCCAAGGCGCAGACGACGCAAACCCAGCGCCAATAACATTCCACAACGTTTTTTACAGTCTCAAACTAATTTCCTCAGTAGCCTAGATCCGAAAACACGCTTAGTTTGGATGGTGTCCTTCTCATTAGGGGGAGTAGTAGTTTTTTCGTTATTAGTATCAACAACTGTGGAATTGGTCAAAAATATCTTCTTTTCCCACCCATCATTACAGGGAGAACAGTTAGCAATAGAACTAAATCAACCACCGATAACCATTCCTGACCCCAACGGCCAATCTCAACCAAGGGACGAAGAACTAACAAATAAGACAGCAAAGGAAGTAATTGAAACTTGGTTATCTGCCAAAGCCTCAGCTTTAGGGGAAAATCATGACATTAATGGTTTAAACAAAATTTTAACAGGTCCGGTTTTGTCGCAATGGCGTTCATTAGCCCAGCAAGAACAAGAAGATAAACGCTATCGGCAATATAAACATGATGTAAAAGTGGAATCTGTCTCTAAAAAACGCACAGATAGAAATTATGTATCTGTAGACGCTACGGTACAAGAAGTTACTCAGTTCTATGAAAATAGCCGACAAAAAAAGTCTTCTCATGAAAACTTGCGTGTTCGCTATGAGTTGGTTCACAAAGAAGGTAAATGGCTAATTCAGCGAATGTCAGTAATTCAGACGTTTTCGTAATTAGTTAGTGGTCAGTGGTTAGTTGTCAGTTGTCAGTTGTCAGTTGTCAGTTGTCAGTTGTCAGTTGTCAGTTGTCAGTTGTCAGTTGTCAGTTGTCAGTTGTCAGTTGTCAGTTGTCAGTTGTCACCTATCCCCTGTTCCCTGTTCCCTGTTCCCTGTTGTAAATATTCTCCTTTGCCTAAAATGTTATGAAATCTTGATAATAATTCCCTTGTCAAAGGCAATATATTAAGGTTTCATGACAAAACGATCCCCAAAGGGCTGATAACTACGTGAAATACGGCAAAATCCATGTTTAGACCCCTTGATCCCTGGATAGTTTTACTGGTTAATATTTACTTAACAACTCTTTGCAATTCTCAAACTAAGAATTTAGAGCAGTTGGGATCTCAATAAAAAAAACAGACAGTAAACAAATTTAAAACTGGGGTTTTGTCCAGGAGTCAGTGATAAAAAAATCTGGGTAGATGATATTTGATCAAACTCTATTTTAACCCGGAAAAACTTACCTTTTAAACTACTGGAGGCCAAATTAATGGCAAAAGAACGCCCACCGCTAGAAGAGATGACACTAAGGCAATTACGGAAAGTCGCCAGTGAATATTCCATATCTCGCTATAGCAGAATGCGTAAATCGCAGTTATTAACATCAATTCAAGATGTTCAGCGTAGCAAATTCTCACCCAGTTCATCTCGTACTCAGGAGGCACAAGAAACCGTGGAAGCAACAAAATTTGAATTAGGCCAAGAAGATCGTACTGGTGGTTCTCTTGCTGATGTTGATGAAGCACTAGGGGATTTACCCGCAGGTTATGGTGAAAGCCGGATAGTTCTATTACCACGCGATCCTCAATGGGCTTACACTTACTGGGATATTCCTAACGACCATAAAGAAGAACTCCGTCGTCAAGGTGGACAGACCCTAGCTCTGCGGATTTATGATGTCACTGATGTTGATCTAGATTACCAAAGTCCTCACAGCTTGCAAGAATACCCTGCGGATGAACTAGCGAGAGAATGGTACTTGCCGATTCCCGTGAGCGATCGTGATTATGTGATAGATGTAGGTTATCGCACCGCTGATGGTGGTTGGTTAGTATTAGCCCGTTCTGCTAGAGTACATATTCCTCCCGTCTATCCTTCCGATTGGATTGAAGATGTCTTTATCACTGTAGACTTTGAAGAAGACTTACGCGCTAAGACCTTCTATGAACTAGTTCCCCCATCTAAGAAATTACCAACTGTTACTGCTAGTGGTGAAGGAAACCCGATTTACGAACAAATCTTTGGTCTAGCAGAATCCGCTGAAGCTCAACGAGTTGCGGGTTCTCTATTCGGTTCTATGCAGCACGTCCCCGGTTCTGCTGCTCCAGAACAAGCTCTCAGTTCCTACGTTTTCCCATCTGGTGTGGGTATGTGGGCTGTTCCGAATGTATCTGGTTTAAATATGTCTGGTGTGGGAATGTCCGGTTTCTCCGCTGGTGCTGTTCCCGCGCGTCCCCGCAAATTCTGGTTAGTTGCTGATGCTGAATTGATTGTTTACGGTGCAACGGAACCTGATGCAAATGTTACCATTGGTGGTCGTCCCATTAAACTCAATTCGGATGGTACATTCCGCTTCCAAATGTCTTTCCAAGATGGTTTAATTGATTACCCAATTCTAGCTATTGCGGCTGATGGTGAGCAATCTCGTTCTATTCACATGAAGTTTGAGCGGGAAACACCTTCTCGTAATACTAATACCAAAGATGAAGCTGTTCTGGAATGGCTTGCATAATTGCTGTATTTGAAGATTAATCATAACTGCATTTGCTGATTTCACCCACTATAGAAATACTATGGTGGGTTTTTTATTGAAAAAAACTCTTGTAGTGCGGGCATCTTGCCCGCTAAATATGTACCTCATAACACCGGGAAGTGCTGTATAATTTTTGGTGACACTTGCGTAAGTCCTATGATTTTTATGCTTTGGTGGAAAAAGGACAACCAGATTTTTGATGAGTATCAAATTGTCGCCAAGGATCATGCTGATAAAAAAAATTAGGTTTTAGCTCAATATTTTTATAAGTGCGATGAAAAACTGGAGTTGCAGAGCCTGATAGCGGTGGTACAATCCAAGACCAGATAGTTATTACGAGTATTCAAACCTAACCTTTTGCTTATAGGCAACAGCAAATTATAACGACATTCATCTCCAAAATTACGAGATCCGATTTCAGTTCCCATGTACCAGCCATTAAAGGGAGCAGATGTATATTTAACTCCACCAATATCAAGCATCATATTGGTAATTAATGGTATTGCGTGCCACTTCAGACCCAGTTCAGCAAACCAAGGATATTCAGGATGGTGAATTAATACTTCCAATACCACACCAGGAGGTAAGTCGAATAAATGAGGTTGTTGGTTAGGCATTTGAATGATAATTGGCAAAATATCAAAGGGAGTTCCTTTGCTTTTTTTCCAGCCCATTTCAAGAGCAATTCGTGTGAACTCTACATACTTTGGATCACCAATAACAGAACCATCAGACTGTTTATAACCTGCATAGCGGATAAGTTGTTCATTCCAGATGCGGATTCCTGGTTGATTGGGGTGTTGTGGTGCAAAAACAGTTATAAACGGTTTAATTCTACCTCCATTAGTAGCTAATTTTAAATGTTCTACCAAAGCATCAAATATTTCATCTGGTTTATCCAAGCTGCGACAATCACGAACTTCCAGCAAATTCCAATAATTACGACCTATACATCGAGTGCTATTACGCCATGCTAACTTAGATCCGGAAGCTAATTCATCATAAGTTTGCCAATATGTGCCAGTGGTTTTTATTTCATTCTTGATTTCCGCAAATCTTTTAGTTTTAGATAGATTTAATTGACCTTCTTTTTCTAGTAATGATAAAAATTCTTGAATTTCATCAATTTTTGGATCATTTTGCTCACTTTCACTGTTTGAGACTGAAAATTTGGATTTTGTTTTTGGGAATTTAAAATTTATTTTATTAAGTAACGATAACAAATATTCCATTATCTGCTTCTTAATAAATGTTAGAGAGCGTCGCAGACTACTAAGCATTTTTTCAGATCCCGTTACTATTATTGCAACCTTGTTACCATACTTATTTTAAAAAAAATACTTAGATATATTAAATTTGATCACAAAACTTTACAAGACAATCTTTCTGTAGATGTCTATTGAGTGGCTAGAATTTAACACACCTGCTTAGTGATCTTTTTAATTAAATATTTTTGTTGTTACTGAAACTTGATTAAATCAGTTGCTAATACTTAGTATCAATTTATGTATTCATGATACATAAATTGAGAAAATCATCCAGAAAAATTTCTCAACAAAAGCACCCACTACTAGATATAATTTTCTGTAAGTTGAAAAAAACATTAAGATTAGCGTAAAAATTACATTAAAATAAAGATTACGCTTCTATTAAACTGACTGGCTGATACCCAAATTAGGAGGAATATATATGGCGCTTGTACCTATGCGGTTGCTTTTGGATCACGCTGCTGAACACGGTTATGGCATTCCCGCTTTTAACGTTAACAACTTGGAGCAGATTCAGGCAATCATGAAAGCAGCGACTGAAACAGACAGTCCTGTGATTTTACAAGCTTCTCGCGGCGCTCGTAATTATGCAGGGGAAAATTTCCTCCGCCACTTGATTTTAGCTGCGGTAGAAACTTATCCTCAGATTCCCATTGTCATGCACCAAGATCATGGTAATGCTCCTTCTACCTGCTACTCAGCTATTAAGAACAACTTCACCAGTGTAATGATGGATGGTTCTTTGGAAGCTGATGCTAAAACTCCTGCCAGCTTTGAATATAATGTTAAAGTTACCAGTGAAGTTGTCAACGTCGCTCACTCTTTAGGTGTCAGCGTTGAAGGTGAACTAGGTTGTTTGGGTTCTCTAGAAACCGGCGCTGGTGAAGCTGAAGACGGTCACGGTTTTGAAGGTACACTAGACCATTCTCAACTATTAACTGATCCTGATGAAGCTGTTGACTTTGTAGAAGCTACTCAAGTAGATGCTTTGGCTGTAGCTATCGGTACTAGCCACGGTGCTTATAAGTTTACCCGCAAACCAACTGGCGAAATTTTGGCTATTAGCCGCATTGAAGAAATTCACCGTCGTTTACCTAATACCCATTTGGTAATGCACGGTTCTTCTTCTGTCCCTGAAGATTTGTTGGCGCTAATTAACCAATATGGTGGCGAAATTCCTGAAACCTACGGTGTACCTGTAGAAGAAATTCAAAAAGGTATTAAGAGTGGTGTACGTAAGGTAAATATTGACACCGATAACCGTTTAGCGATTACTGCGGCTGTGCGGGAAGCTTTGGCAGCTAACCCCAAGGAATTTGATCCTCGTCACTTCCTCAAACCTTCTATTAAATATATGCAGAAGGTTTGCGCTGACCGTTATGTACAGTTTGGTACTGCTGGTAATGCAAGCAAGATTAAGCAAGTTTCTTTGGAAGATTTTGCTGCTAAGTATGCTAAGGGTGAATTGGTCATGAGGGCTGCTGCTAAGGTTTAATCTTTCTTAGCAACAAATTAAGGTGTAGCTAGGCTATGCCTTTACAGAAATAAACTGGGAAGCGTTACTGTTTCCCGGTTTTTTATATTAATTGTAATTACTTATAAATTTACTTGAGAATAACATCCCTGTGATGAATGTGATATAGTAAGACAATGGCGTAAATAAGGCTATCTCTTATGACTACCAATTTGCAATCTACATTCTTAAGTAGTTATATTTATGATCAGGATTATTGTTTGTGGATAGAAACTACAGCTAATTTATTACGTAATCACCAACTAGAACAAGTTGATTTTGAGCATTTGATTGCAGAAATAGAGGACATGGGGAAAGAAAAACGACGTGAATTAAAAAACCGACTCATAGTTTTACTAATGCACTTGCTTAAATATCAATTTCAATCTGAAAAACGTTCTTCTAGTTGGGTAAGTACAATTTGGGAACAATTTTATCAAATTGAATCTTTATTGGAGGATAGTCCTAGTCTCAAACCTTATTATTTAGAACTATTTTCTGATTGTTATTTAAAAGCTGTTCGCGCTACTAGTACGGAAACTAAATTATCTATTCAGGTTTTTCCTATTGACTCTCCTTTTGAGCCTTTGGATGTCATTAATTCTGATTTTATCATGACACTGGTGAGTCAGGAGGAAATTTAATTTTTGTTTTTGGTTTAATTAGTCTAATTGTCATTAGCTAAACCTAAATTTAGTTTAAGTTAATTATATTTTAAATCTTCTATTTGGCAGTGATTTGTAATTCAATATAACGTTCGCGTAGCGTGTCGCTAGATTGCGTAGCGACGCAGGAGCTATAGACATACCACTCCAGGCACAGAGAACAGATATGGGGGTTTAGGGGGGGATATTTTGCGTAAGTCCTGTGTAGAAATGATCGCGGGCAAGATGCCCGCACTACATTAAAATACGCGATGTTGTAAAGATGGCATTTGTCTGCGTACTTGTTCTAATCGAGTAGGTTTAATTTCGGCGATCGCTATTCCCGGTTTTTCGCCGGCATCTGCTAAAATTACACCCCAGGGGTCTATAATCATAGCGTGTCCATGGGTTTGGCGACGGTGATAATTAGTACCAGTTTGAGCGGGGGCGATCACATAGCAGGTATTTTCTATTGCCCTAGATTGTAATAATACTTGCCAATGGTCTTTCCCTGTAAAAGCCGTAAAAGCAGCGGGTATAAATAATATATCTGCACCGTGACTGGATAAATGGCGATATAATTCAGGGAAACGGACATCATAACAAATAGACAGGCCAATTTTGCCCAAATCAGGGGAAGAATAGACAGAAGGTAATTCTTGTCCAGCTTTGACGGTACTTGATTCTTGATAAGTGTTACCATCAGGGACATTGACATCAAATAGGTGTACTTTTTGGTAACGGGCGAGTTCTTGACCGTTAGGACTGACAAGTAACGCTGTATTATAGACCTTACCATTACCATTTACAGGGATAGGGAAGCCGCCGCCGAGAATGGTAACTTGAAAACGTTGTGCCATTTGGTGAAGAAATGTTTCCGTGGCTTGGGCGATCGCACTTCCTTGTGCTATTTTATCTTTTTCTTCACCCATAAAAGAGAAATTTTCTGGTAAACCCACCAATTCCGCACCTTGACGCACGGCCAGATCAATTAATTCTTCTGCTTGGTCCAAATTTTTTTGTAAATCCGGTACACTGGTCATTTGAATAGCGGCGGCTAAATAAGACTTCATAGATTCAAGAACAAACGGTAGATTGAAACAATACAGATATTCAATAAGTAGGTTAGCGTCAAAAATTGTCGTTATGACAAGAGGAAAGAGGATTGGGGGAATTTTACTTTTCCTTACATACTGTGGTTTTTTGTGCCTCTCTACTCATATCTTTATATCATCTTTATATCATATTAGTTTGAACAATTTACAACACCTATCTTCCGCATTCACCCAATGGTTTAAAATCTAGTTCACAGATGATATTTTTTATTATTAGTGACAGCAAACTACAAGCTAGATATTATTATGCTAGATAGTATTACAGACTGGGATTACGGTTAATCCAAATCCCTCTCATTCCTGCTGCTTTAGCACCTTGATAGTCATCCCTGATACTGTCGCCAATGTGCCATGCGTCTTCCGGGGAACAATTGTGCTTTTTTAAAGCGATTTTAAAAATTTCTGGATCTGGTTTAGCTGCGTGGACTTGAGTAGAAATGGTGACAGAGGTGAAATATTCTTTCAGACCTAAACCTTGTAATACTAAATATAAACGAGAATCAAAATTAGATAAAACACCTAATTCAACCCCTAAGTGTCGCCAGTTCATTAAAGCTAAGAGAACATCAGGATAAACATACCAAGGTTCAGGAGTACCAAAGTGAATATAAAGTTCACTAAAAAAAGCGGAAAAATCAGTAAAATCTTTGAGAACACCCGCACCTTCAAAAGTATTTAAAGCAATAATGCGCCACCAATCATATTCGCGTTGGGGAATATCTTTAATATCTGTGTTAGGAAATATAGGTGGTGGTGCGGCCTTAAAGCTTTTAATAAAGTTTTGATCTAAAATTTGGGCGGAAACTTCCACACCAAATTCCTGGGCGATTTGTCGGTAAATTTCACCTACACTAGTTTTCACACCAAACAATGTACCTACAGCATCTAGAAAAATAACTTTGGGTTTTTTCATAACAATTAATATCTAAGTAAATTGGCGTTAAAAATTGTCGTTATGACAAGGGAACAGGGAACAGGGAACAGGGAACAGGTTATAGGGAATAGGTTACAGGTTACAGGGAATAGGTTACAGGGAACAGGTTATAGGGAATAGGTTACAGGGAACAGGTTTTGGGCGACTTTACTTTTCGTTACTTGTGTCGGTTTTTTTCGTTCACCTACTTAAGTTCTCGGTCGTGGCCAAATACACAGCAATCATATCTGAATTTGTTTCATATCTCCAACTGCTTTGAGAAGTTGGGGATATGAATTTATTACCGATAAATGGCTTGTATTATAGGGCTAAATAACCAATTAAAACCGACTTTCAACTGATGATTTAATGTAGGTAAACGATACAGATAAGCGAGACGACGGGCTAAATACGCAAAAGAACCGTCTAATTGCACACCTAAACCTGTCAGGGTGGCGTTATCTACTCCCAAAGCCATCATTTCACCTAAGGGTTGATAGCGGAAGGGAAGAAGAGGACGATTGGTAATAGTAGCCCAAATGTTCCAGGCGGTATAATCGGCTTGTTGAAATGCGACTTGGGCGGTTGCGGGGACTTGTTTTCCTTCTGCGTCGAGACAGTCTGCTAAATCTCCTAACGCGAAGATTTCAGGATGTTCCAGAACTTGTAATTGGGGTGTGGTGGTAATTTGTCCGCGCTGATTTTGCTTGAGGGGTAAACTTTTCACCACTGGGGAAACCTTTGTTCCTACTGTCCAAATTACCAAATCTACGGGAATGGTGTCTACTTGACTTTTATACTCCAAAGAGATACTATCTTTCTCAATGGCGACTACTTTGGTTTCTAAGTCAATAAATACGCCTTTGCTATCTAAGGCTTTTTTAGCGGCTTCACGGTTAAATTCTGGAGAAGTTCGTAAAATTTGATCACCGACTTCAATCAGGCGAAAACGTCCCTTTTGGCCAATTCTATCTGCTAATTTACAAGCTAATTCTACCCCACTGTAACCCCCACCGACTATGGCGACACGGATTTTTTCTAGGTTTTTTGCTTCTAAAATTCGCAGCCGTTCTTCCAATCGGTAAGCGTCAGTAATAGTACGGAATGGGTAGGCATTGTCAGTAGCGCCAGGAACTAAATCTAAAAGGGTTTCCCCACCTAATGCTAATACTAAGCGGTCATAATTGAGTTCTGATTTATTTGCTAATTGGACTGTTTGCTGGTTAATATCTATGGCGGAAACAGTGGATTGGTAAAATTGAATACCTGTTCCTTCGAGTAATTCGGAGTAAGGTGGGGCTATTTCCCAGGTTTGGAGTTCTCTGGTCAGGAGTTCGTAAAGTAGGGGAGAAAAGACAAAGCGATCGCTTTGATCTACTAAAATAATTTCAGGTTTTGGTGTAGATTCCCAGGGTAGTTGGCTTAAGCGTAGCGCGGTATAGAGGCCACCAAAGCCACCACCGAGTATACAAATTTTTGTAGTTGGTTGAGTCATAATTTTTTTAGCAACTAAATTCCAGTCAGATATTTATTTTAGTGTAACGATTTATTGCGTTCTCTTGCCATTAGCCAACAATCCTGATATTTACCTTCATGTAAATCATGACCTGATAAAAGCTTGACTTTGACAAAACCACATTTTTCATAACAGCGAATAGCGCGAAAATTTTTCACATTAGGATCAATAACAATTTTAGCAGCTTTTAGGCGATTAAAAACATAATTTATAGCAGATAAAAGGACTTTTGTACCAATTCCCTGATTCCAATATTGAGTTTCACCAATAAATAAGTCAATACCATAAACATTATTAGTGTTTTCTAGACAATACATTTGTTTAATATTTTCTGATAATTTATTTAAATCATAATATTGTAAATAGACAATTTCCAAATTTTGATATGAGAAAATACAGGGAATTAAAGGTTCTTCTCCTTTAATTCTAGGTTGATAGACTTCTATAACTTTTTCTAAATCAAAAGGATCATCTCTACCACCATAAAATTGTAATACTTTTTCATCACTACGCCATTTTTCCATTAATTGATAATCATGGATATCATCTTTCATGGGACGAATAGTAATTTTGTCTTTGATGATTAACATGAAAATTAAATACTTCTCATTATAAACTACATAGTCGCTAGTACAAATTCTCCTTCATTAACAGAGTTATTTATTGATATATCATAAACCAACCCTGTTTTCTCGGCATAAATATGAATAGTTGTGGGTAATTCAGCGATTTTATTGAAAGTGAGAACCTCATATAATAAATCTCCCTGATTAACTAAAGTACCTAATTTAGCTTTAGATAAAATCATTCCTCCTACAGGACTCCAGTATTTTTTAATTTGACTGAGTGAACGAAAACTGATTTGATGGGATTTAGTTTCTGGTTGGGTTAAAGTCTGTATTTCTAAAATGCCTTTTTGAGTTAAATAATTTTTAATTCCGCGCAGTCCTTTAGATACTGAATCTGGATTCATTTGCATTCCAGTTCCTAATTCTAAAGTCCATGCTTCTATATCAAATCTGATTTTTTTGCCGGTTAATTTTAACAAAGCATCCTCTAAAGCCAACCAAGGTTTGATAAATGATTCATCAAAAGCATCACCATCATATTCATCAAATAGAATACCATAATTGAGGAGAAATAAATTAGCACTATCTTCTCGATTTCGGAAACAATAAAGATATTCTATTCCTTCTCCAGTGTGACTATGTAAATCAATTACGTAGTCTGCATCTAAATAAAGAGATTGCAACTTATAGCGATATTTATCAGTTAGTTGTACACTACTAGGGGAATTTATTGTTTCTAAAAGACTGTCGAAACTAGATTTAATTTTTTGAAAGAAATTAGACTTAATAGTATCTATATCTAAATCAATTTGAGTACGGGCAAATTCTTCTATATGATCATGTTCTTTTTCATAATCCCAAAAAATTCTATTCCAATTTTTACTATCATAAATATTGAATCTACCGGTGGAAAAGTGATGATTTCGCTGGTTAACAGCCAAAGGATTACAAACAGGAACAAGCCAAATTTCTCCTATTAGCTGAGTATTGTCTAGTGTAATTAAGAAATCAATAAGTTGATAAATAACAGCATTACCGACAATTTCTGCACCGTGTAAATTAGATTGTATATATACCTTTTTCCCTGATTTAGCACCAAAAAACTTATATATCTGGAGAGAAAGAAAGTCACCAGAAGCAAGTTGAAAAAGAGGAATTGTGGAAACAATGGGAATCATAAATAAAATCCAATAGTCGCTAAAAAACTTATTTTAATTATGTCAACACCCCTTCAGATTTAATCAGGACTTACGCAAAATATCTCTCAAATCCTGATTTATCCGTGACCTCTGTGCCTGGAGTGGTTCGTTATTCCATGAATCTTGCGTAAGTCCTATTAATTTTACAGCGGTTTCCGATCTGATGAAGTACAAAGTTGAATCATGAAACTCTTGTGGTGCGGGCATCTTGCCCGCTAGATATGTACCTCATAACACCGGGAAGTGCTGTATATTTTGACCCAGTTTAAATGCTGAAGGGGTGAATGAACCTAGACAAAACCTATCTTGTCAATAACCGCCGTCGTAAATTGTCTAAAGACGCATTGGCACTAACATAACGAATTAAAGAACGTCCGCGAATCGCTCCCAAACGGTGTTCAAAACTGATGACTTGATCTCCAGGACCTGCTAACCCGATGTATACTAAACCCACTGGTTTGTCTTCTGTCCCTCCAGTCGGTCCAGCAATTCCCGTAATACTTAACCCCCAAGTAGTTGAAAGACGATTTTTAATACCGATAGCCATTTGTTCGGCCACAGTCCCACTCACAGCGCCAAATTTATCTAAATCTTCTGGGTTGACTCCTAATAATCCAACTTTTACTGAATTATCATAAGCAATTACACCACCCCAAAAATAATCAGAACTACCAGGAATTTCTGTTAACATTTGCCCTAGTCCTCCACCAGTGCAAGATTCTGCTACTGATAGTGTTTCCTGGGAAGACCTTAACAAATTACCAACTACGGAAGCCAAACTGTCATCATCAGCACCGTAATAATCTAAGCCAGCAATTTCTATCAGTTGTTTTTCCACTGGTACAATTAAAGCCTGGGCTGTTGTTGCGTCGGTGGCTTTAGCGGAAATTCTTAATCTGACTTCTCCTTTGCCTGCATAGGGCGCTACTGTGGGATTAGTTAGGTCAAAGTAAGCAGCCACTTTTTCGGCTAAAGCTGATTCTCCAATGCCCCAAAACCTTAAACTGCGGCTGTAAATAATTTCTTTTCCCCAACCTTGACTTTTAAGAAAAGGTACGGCTGTTTCTGACCACATTCGATACATTTCGCTGGGAACACCAGGGAATGTAAAAATAGTTAATCCAGTGCGAGGTTGCCAAATAATACCAGGTGCTGTGCCTGTGGGGTTAGGTAGAATTTCCGCACCTTGGGGAATTAAGGCTTGTTTGCGATTATTGGGAGACATGACTCGTCCCCGTTGAGCAAATTTCTCTGCTATATCTTCGACGATATCGGCTCGTTCTACTAAAGGAGCGCCAAAAAAATCAGCGATAGTTTCACAGGTGAGATCATCGGGTGTGGGTCCTAAACCACCTGTAAAAATGAGAATTTGCACTCTAGAAGCAGCAATTTCGATAACTTGCTTGAGTCTATCTGGATTATCCCCTACTACTGTTTGATAGTAGTGGGGAATGCCTAATTTTGCTAATTCTTGAGCAAGATATTGGGCGTTGCTATTCAGAATATCTCCTAGTAGCATTTCTGTACCAACACAAATAATTTCTGCACTCATGATAGTTCTTGATGATGTGAATAAACTTAAGTAAGTATTTGATCTAACTGGAAATTTGTAGCTGCGTGAATGGCGGTTAAAATTGCATTGTTGATAGCTAAATCCTTTGTTGATAAGATAATATTTTCTGACATGGTACGTTGAGCAATGACAGCACAAACAGCCGCCGCCACAAAATTATATACACCTGCCATTTTAAATAACATTCCCGATTCCATTTCATAATTGAAAATATTTAATCGGCGATATTCTTCAGTAATTCTCTCAAGAGAACGTATTAAATAGGGATTAGCTGAATTAGTCCGTTCTTGTCCTTCATAAAAGGTATCAACGGAGGCGGTAATTCCCAAATAATGCTCAATTTTTAATTCTTGTGCTGCTTTGACTAAAGCCACGGTCAAGAAAGGATCTGCTATGGCTGGATACTCTACAGGTGCGATATCATTAGCTGCTCCTTGACGACACAAAGCCCCCTTACTAATAACAATACTCCCTACAGATATATGGGGTTGAATTGAGCCACAAGTACCAATACGAATTATTTGTCGAATACCTACTTGCACTAATTCATTAACTACAATACTCAAGGAAGGCGCACCCATTCCACTAGTAGCAGATAAAATCTTTTTTCCATTGGGTAAATAGCCTAAATAGCTATGGAGTCCACGATTTTCTGACAATATACGTACGTCCTGTAAATAGGTGTGGGCGATGAAATTAGCCCGCTGGGGATCACCTGATAATAAAGCAATTTCGGGAGGAAATTTGCCTAAATCTTCTTGGCTAAAACCGATATGATATAGCATTTTATTATCCATATTTTTGGAGTTTTTTACTGCATTCTATCAATTGTCCGATATTGAATTGCTTCTGCTACATGGTGGGGTTTAAGATTTTCATCTCCTGCTAAATCTGCTATAGTGCGTGCTACTTTTAAAATGCGATCGCTTGCTCTTGCGGATAACCCTAATTTCCTAATTGCAGATTCTAATAAATTACGACTAGGATCATCTAATTTACACCATTTTTGCAGATGACGACTTTGCATTTGGGCATTACATTGTAAATTTCCTTCTTCTTGAAAGCGAATTAGAGAAAGTTCTCTGGCTTTTTCGACTCTTTGGGCTACAGATTTTGATGTTTCTCCTGTTGGTTGTTGGGTTATTTCCTCTGGTTTCAAACGATTTACTGCGACTTGTAAATCAATTCTATCCATTAATGGTCCAGACAATTTTGCCCAGTATTGTTCTCGTTGTCGAGGTGAACAAGTACAGGCTTGAATTGTATCACCATAATAACCACAAGGACAGGGATTTGTACTAGCTACTAATGTAAATTGAGCAGGAAAAGTGACAGATTGCTTAGTTCTAGAAATTGTCACATAACCATCTTCTAAAGGTTGACGTAAAAACTCTAAAACGTCTCTTTTAAATTCGGTTAATTCATCTAGAAAAAGTACACCTCTATGGGATAATGAAATTTCACCAGGACGGGGAAAAGTACCACCACCAACTAAGGAAGGACCAGAGGCAGAATGGTGGGGACTTCTAAAAGGACGATCTTTTACTAAAGAACCACGATTTTTTAATAATCCAGCTACAGAATGAATGCGTGTAACTTCTAAGGATTCGGAAAAACTTAAAGGTGGTAAAATTCCCGATAAGCGCCTCGCTAACATCGTTTTTCCACTTCCAGGTGGTCCAACAAAAATCAAATTATGTCCTCCGGCTGCGGCAATTTCTAAGGCTCTTCTAGCATGAGCTTGTCCTTTGACATCTTGTAAATCTGCTAAATTTAAAGATGTTTCTGAGGAGATTTCTAGGCTTTGCTTAAACTGTACAGGTTTGTAATTTTTGGGATGATTTAATAAGTCTACTACATCAGCAATATGTTGGCAACCATAAACTGATAAACCTTCAACAACAGCCGCCTCTTGAGCATTATCAACGGGAACAATAATACCGGAAATTCCCATTTTTTTTGCCGTTGCAGCAATAGGTAAAACACCAGCAACAGGACGCAAACTACCATCTAAAGAAACTTCTCCTAAGAATAAAAAATCTCCTAACAAATCAGCGTTAACCTGTTCAGAAGCTGCTAAAATTCCTATACTAATTGGTAAATCAAAAGCAGGTCCTTCTTTGCGTAAATCCGCCGGAGTTAGATTAATGACAATTTTCCTGATAGGAAAGGCAAAACCGGCATTTTTTAAGGTGGCTTTTACTCGTTCTTTAGATTCTTGAATGGCTGAATCTGGTAAACCTAAAATCACAATTCCCGGTAAACCCCCAGAAACATCAACTTCCACTCCCACCTTAACCGCGTCAATTCCAACAATAGATGCACTCCAAACTCTAGCCAGCATTTTTTACATATCAATAAACTTTATCAATATCAAAGCAGATTTTTAGGTAAATTAACAATGGGTGAAATCACTTAATAAGATTGTTAATATAACAATAGCACATAAAGATACAGATGGCTTATGGTTCAAGCATCAACGAAATTATTAACCTGTGGAGAATTTATCTATGGTAACAACCCCCGCTATGAACTTGCACAGGGAGAAGTGATTGACATCCCACCAACTGGACCACGTGAAGTCGTTGGTGGTAAACTGGCAATTAAACTGGGTATTGCGATTACTCATGCTTAACTTCCCTGGTTTATACCGCGCACCAGTCCAATTTGTCCTTTTGCAGAAACAGCAAAAATATCGGTTAGGTGAGTTTATTAAATTGACTCTTTTACCTTCGCTGCAACTGGGTTTAGATAATATTATGCTGCGAAATTGTATAACTTTTAGTTAGGATATTCTAAATATGAGAAAAATAATTTTTTTTAATATCGCTTGGATGAAATATTATCAAGGAGTGACTAGGGAAGACGCGCCTAAAAACGGTGGCGACTTTATTGAGCAAAATGAGTATGGCCATGAAATTTTTAATTTTCTAACGTTCAATGATTGTATGTATGGTTATGTTCAACCTAGCGGTACAGGTAACTATTTAGAACGTCAAATCAACATTGACAGGTTAAATGCACCAAAACAAGATTTAGTTGATGATGTTTTATCTGTTTGGGTAGCAAAAAATCCAGAGAAAGGTGGTACTTGGGTGATAGGTTGGTATGAAAATTCAACTGTTTATCGAAATTATCAGGAAGCACCGCCTAACTCTAATAGATTTTTTAAAAATACTAATTTTGGTTATCGTG
>Ga0315905_10001396_pt1 | contig 25916 bp, 26 predicted proteins | sample LakEriMetagenome_5_FD_203522 | JGI IMG/M metagenome (GOLD analysis project Ga0315905, IMG submission 203522) | Freshwater fungal communities from buoy surface, Lake Erie, Ohio, United States - Buoy 4 MA121 | ecosystem: Environmental > Aquatic > Freshwater > Lake | place: USA: Lake Erie, Ohio...
GTATCTCTGCATGTATGCATGTGACAACAGAGACCGCAAACTTGATGCGCGTACTTAAGGCCGGCGGTGCAGAGATCGCACTTTGCGCCTCAAACCCACTTTCAACACAAGATGACACCGCAGCAGCTCTTGTTCACGAGTACGGAATCTCTGTATTTGCTCGCAATGCAGTTGACCGCGATGGTTATTACTCACACATTAACGCAGCGCTAGATATCGAACCTCACCAAGTATTCGATGATGGTTGCGATCTCGTAAACACTCTTCACACAACTCGCAAGGAACTTCTTCCAAATATTGCTGGCGGCTGCGAAGAGACAACAACAGGCGTGATTCGTCTTAACCAAATGGCCAAAGATGGCGCACTCACATTCCCAATGATCGCTGTCAACGACACCGACACCAAGCACATGTTCGATAACCGTTACGGAACTGGTCAATCAACACTTGATGCAGTCTTCCGCGCTACAAACTTCCTGCTTGCAGGACGCGTAGTAGTTGTCGCTGGATTTGGATATTGCGGTAAGGGCGTTGCAGAACGCGCAAAGGGCATGGGCGCCGATGTAGTTGTTACAGAAATTGATCCAACCAAGGCTCTCGATGCGATGATGCAAGGCTTCCGCGTGATGCCTATGGTCGATGCTGCAAAGCTTGGCGATGTCTTCATCACTGTTACAGGAAACCGCGATGTACTTCGCGATGAGCACTTCGCAGTAATGAAAGATGGCGCAATCATGGCTAACTCAGGCCACTTCGATATCGAAATCGATGTTGCTTGGCTTGAGCAGAACGCTAAGAAGAAGAACGCAAAGATGCGTCACCAAACTGACGAATACGTTCTTGCAGATGGACGCCGTCTATTGCTTCTTGCAGAAGGTCGCCTAGTTAACCTAGGAGCAGCAGAAGGACACCCAGCATCAGTTATGGATATGTCATTCTCTGATCAAGCGCTAACTGCTGAATACCTAGTTAAGGAAGCGAAGAATCTTTCTGCTGGTGTTCACAACGTTCCAACTTATATCGATAAGGAAGTTGCCAGCCTGAAGTTGATTTCTATGGGTGGCCGTATCGACACGCTAACTCCTGCACAAGATATGTACCTCAACTCTTGGGAGCACGGTAGCTAATGACTTTGGTTATGGTCGTCGATGACGACCAAGACCTGGCAGAGATGCTCGGCATCGTATTAACCGGTGCCGGCATCGATGTCGATCTCGTAAGTCGTGGTGACGAGGTTCTGGAGGTATTTAGAAATAATCCTCCAGATCTCGTACTGCTAGATGTAATGCTTCCCGGTTTAGATGGAATAGAAGTTTGTAAGTTGATCCGCGCCGAATCTATGGTGCCGATTGTGATGTTGAGTGCAAAAGGTGACTCTCATGATGTTGTGCGTGGGCTTGAAGCCGGTGCAGATGATTACATGGTTAAGCCATTTCGCCACCCTTCCGAATTAATCGCTCGTATTCGTACGCGCTTGCGTCGCACTAATGCAGATATCTCTGGACTACTTGTAATTGGCGATCTTTCAATTGACGTTACCGCTCACGAAGTAAGTAGAGCCGGAAAAAAGATTGCGCTAACACGTTTGGAATTCGATCTATTAGTTGCTTTAGCTAAAGAGCCAGGTCGCGTCTTTACTCGCGATGCGCTGTTAGGGGAGGTTTGGGGCTATCGCCACTCAACGGATACTCGTCTTGTAAATGTCCATGTGCAGCGCCTGCGTTCAAAGGTTGAGCATGATCCAGAGCATCCGCAAATCATCATGACGGTGCGCGGAGTTGGATATAAAGCAGGAGTCTTGGGCGGTTCCTAATATGAACCGAAATATTTTTTCCTTCAGAAATTCACTTGCCTCTAAGGTAATTTTCTCAACGGTTCTTCTATCACTCGGTGTCGTGTGGCTTACTGGCTCAGCGCTTTATTCCCAGCTATCTGATGGCGTTAAGCAGGTTAATTTAGAGACCTCGCTTGCCGAAGCTCGCTCATCCTTCTTCAATGCGCAATATGAATTTCTCTTGGTAAAGGGTGCAAACACCAAGATCATCACCGAGACAGTTCAAGAGATAATTATTTCTTCGACCGAAGTAAGCCTTAACCAAGATCGAAAATCAATCTTTCTCAGTCGCTTCGGTCAGAGCGCAGACCCATTAGGTACTGAAATAGCGCCCGATTACAGCACCGCAACAGATGAGTTAGATATTTCGTCGTTTCCTACCGAGCTCAGACAACGCGTTCGTGCAAGTGACATAGTTGAATACAAGTACGCAACAGTAAAGTATAAAAATCGTGCAGATGCCAACGTTCTGATTGCTGGCCGGCGCATTGCAATACCAGAATCGGGTAACTATGAAATGTACTTGGTTTACTCACTTACTAATCAAAATACAACACTTTCGCTAATCAAGAGTTCTTTGCTATTTACCGGCTTGGCGCTGCTATTCCTGATCGGCTTAATTACTTGGTTGGTAGTAAGGCAAGTTGTCCGACCGGTTAGAGAAGCTGCCCGCATTGCCCAACAATTTACGGAAGGCGATTTTTCACAGCGTATGAAGGTGGAAAGCTCTGACGAAATTGCCACATTGGGTACGGCATTTAATGAGATGGCTCTCTCGCTGGAATCACAGATCACACGTTTGGAAAACTTATCTCGCGTACAGCAGAGATTTGTTTCAGATGTTTCGCACGAACTTCGTACCCCGCTTACTACCCTTCGCATGGCATCAGAAGTTATCTATAGTGCGAAGGCTAGCTTTGATCCAAATATCGCACGGAGTTCTGAACTGCTGGTTGCCCAACTTGATCGCTTTGAGAAGTTACTTGAAGACTTGTTAGAAGTTAGTCGATTTGATGCAGAAGTAGCGGTGCTTGAACCAGTTGAATTCGACTTGGTAAGGCTGATCGAGAGATGTATTGAAGATGTCCGAGCCAACGCTCATGACCACACTATTTCTGTGGAAATTGACCACGAAACCGAGCAGGTAATGGTGCGAGCAGATTTTCGACGCGTTGAGCGCATAATGCGAAACTTACTTTCAAATGCTCTCGATCATGCAGACGAGAAACCAATTCATGTTTCAGTAGTTGCAACGGCAACCGAAGTTGGAGTTGGAGTTAGAGATTTTGGTCCTGGAATGGACCCTGCAGCACTATCACGAGTCTTCGATCGCTTCTGGCGCGCTGATCCATCTCGAGCGCGCGTACGCGGCGGCACAGGACTTGGTCTTTCAATTGCGCTCGAAGATGCGCGCTTACACAATGGTGAACTCGATGCTTGGGGAGCGCTCGGCCAGGGAGCTCACTTCGTTCTTACACTTCCGCTAATCGCAGGATCTCAGATTTCGGGTAGACCAATACGTCCGCAACCGAAAGATTATCCTCAACCAATTTAATCTGAGTTCCCCTCCTTATCTTTGGGGCAATACTCCGGCGGTGTTTAACCTCACCGAAATTATCTTTCCTTCCCGTTGTATTGGTTGTTCCAGGCTAGGAATTTCGATCTGCTCTGAATGTCGCAAACATTGGCACCCGCATCTTTATCAACGAGCGATAAATTGGCGCGGCGAGATCTTCCCAGTCTTCTCTGCTATCCAATATTCACCGATCGCTTCACGCGTCTTATTAAGCGCAAAGGAATCGCAAATCAAAGCGGCAGATCAATTAATTATTGATGGATTAGTTCACTCACTAAAACTATTTGTAAATCGTCACGGCCCTGCAACTCTGATACCTATACCTTCGAGAAAATCGGCTAATCGAAAACGCGGCAGGAATTTCTTGCACGAGATTACAACGCAGGTCGCACTTGAAGTAGGGCTACCTCACCAATCTCCATTGACACATATTCGTAAAGTTAGAGATCAATCTCAGTTAAATCTCATGGATAGATCAGAGAATATTTCTGGGGCGCTTTCAATATCACCTGATTTCACCACCGAAATTTGCGCAGGGAATACTGGACCTAAGATTATTGTTATTGATGATCTGATCACCACTGGGGCCACCCTGGCCGAGGCGATCCGGGCCTTGCGTACTGCAGGTTTTACCGTGCTTGGCGCGGTAACAAGTTGTACGGCTAAACCCCTACGATAAGGGGTCTAGATTTGTAGGCATTGGGTAGGCATTGGGTAGACATTGGGTAGACATTGGGTAGGAATTAGGTTGGAAAGGGTCGTAAATGGCAAAGATTATTGACCGAATCATGCGGGCTGGCGAAGGAAAGATTCTTCGCGAGTTAAGCAAGGTTGTCGATCAAGTAAATGCCTTTGAGCCTGCGATCTCCGCACTTTCAGATGAATCCCTGCGCGCCAAGACAGATGAATTTAAATCTCGTTTTGCTGCTGGATCAACTCTCGATGATTTACTTCCTGAAGCTTTCGCTGTAGTTAGAGAAGCGGCAAAGCGCACACTTGGTCAGCGCCACTATGACGTACAGATAATGGGTGGTGCCGCACTGCATCGGGGAAATATCGCCGAAATGCGAACTGGTGAAGGTAAGACTCTCGTTGCAACCCTTCCCTCATATTTAAATGCACTTGCCGGTCGAGGCGTTCACGTTGTTACCGTTAACGATTATCTTGCTGAGCGCGATAGCGAATGGATGGGTCGTATCCATCGCTTCCTAGGACTTACCGTCGGAGTAATTGTAAATAGCATGACTCCTTCTGAGCGTCGCATCGCGTACAACTCAGATATTACCTACGGTACAAATAATGAATTTGGTTTCGATTACCTGCGCGATAACATGGCGTGGACACTCGATGATTGTGTTCAGCGAGATCATTTTTTTGCAGTAGTCGATGAAGTTGACTCAATTCTTATCGATGAAGCCCGCACGCCTTTGATCATTAGTGGACCCGCGGATAAAGCAACTAAATGGTATGTAGAGTTTGCAAATATTGCCGACAAACTGCAGCGCAATACTCACTACGAAGTAGATGAGAAGAAGAAGACCATTGGAATTCTTGAAGATGGCGTAACTAAGGTTGAAGAACTGCTTAAGATTGAAAACCTTTACGAGGCGGCAAATACAACGTTAATTGGTTATCTAAATAACTCAGTCCGCGCCAAGGAACTTTTTAAGCGCGATAAAGACTATGTTGTCATGAACGGCGAGCTCTTAATCGTTGACGAGCACACAGGCCGTATGTTGTCGGGCCGTCGCTACAGCGAAGGTTTACATCAGGCGCTTGAAGCTAAAGAGCGCATCGAAATTAAAGATGAGAACCAGACTTTGGCTACGATCACACTTCAGAACTATTTCCGCCTATACGAAACCATTTCAGGTATGACCGGTACGGCGATGACTGAAGCCTCTGAATTTCAACAGATCTACAGACTTGGCGTAGTTCCTATTCCTACCAACCGCCCAATGCAGCGCATGGATCAGGCGGATCTGGTCTATAAGACTGAACTCGGAAAATTTATGGCGGTTACCCAAGATATCGTCGAGCGTCATCGTAAAGGCCAACCTGTTCTCGTCGGAACCGTTTCAGTTGAAAAATCTGAGGAGCTTTCAGCACTTCTTAAGAAATCAGGAGTTCCTCACGAAGTTCTAAATGCTAAGCATCACGAGCGCGAAGCTTCAATCATCGCTCGTGCTGGAGTTAGCGGCGCAGTTACCGTTGCAACCAATATGGCAGGTCGCGGTACGGACATCATGCTCGGTGGAAACCCTGAATTCATGGCTGACTTCGAACTTCAACGACGCGGACTATCACCAGTTGATAATCCAGTTGAATATGAAGCGGCATGGCCTGAAGAAATTGCTAAACAGAAAGCTGCAGTTGCCAAAGATCATGAGGCGGTTGTTGGACTTGGTGGCCTCTATGTTCTTGGTACCGAACGCCACGAATCTCGTCGTATTGATAACCAGTTACGTGGACGTTCTGGACGCCAAGGCGATCCAGGTGAATCTCGCTTCTATCTATCATTGCAAGACGAGCTAATGCGTCGCTTTAATTCAGCGTTAGTTGAGCGATTCTTATCTGCGGCAGGCCTTCCAGATAACGAACCAATCGAATCAAAGATGGTCAGCAATGCCATTCGCTCTGCTCAAACGCAAGTTGAAGCGCAGAACTTCGAGATCCGCAAAAACGTTTTGAAATATGACGATGTCATGAATCGCCAACGTGAAGTAATTTACGGTGAGCGACGCCTAGTACTTGAAGGCGAAGATATTTCTACGCAGGTACAAACTTTCTTGGCAGATACGCTAATTGCTTATGTAAATGCCGAAACCGCTGAGGGCTACGGCGAAGATTGGGATCTTGATCGACTATGGCAAGCGCTAAAGCTTGTCTATCCAATTGGCTTTACCGCAGAAGAGATGATCGCAAAGATTGGCTCACGCGCTGCGCTAGATGTCGATTACTTAGCTGATCAAATCCTTGTCGATGCCACAGCCGCTTATGAAAAGCGCAAGCTCGAGCTAGGTGCAGGTGTCATGAGCGAATTAGAGCGCAAGGTATTGCTTTCAGTTCTAGATCGTAAGTGGCGTGAACACCTTTACGAGATGGATTATCTACAAGAGGGAATCGGGCTGCGCGCAATGGCGCAACGTGATCCTCTTGTTGAGTACCAACGTGAAGGTTACGAACTCTTTTCAGCGATGATGGATGGAATCAAAGAAGAGCTAGCAAGTTTGGTATTTAACGTACAGGTCTCTGTACAAGGCGATGGCTCCGAAGTTGTTGCGGCAGGTATCACTGAGAAACCTGCTGATCTGTCTGCGCTGCAATACACAGCAGCTGATGAATCTGGAGTCTCGACAAAGGGTGAAATTTCACGCAACGCACAATGTCCATGTGGCTCAGGTAGGAAATTTAAACGTTGCCACGGCGCGGCTTAAAGCAGACGCAGTTCCGTACATAACCAACGTTTATCAACGCCTTCAAAGCGGATCACCATCGCGCGTAGTCGATCACCGTATCTAACGGTTATCGTTGATTCGCAAATGCCATCTAAAGGTTGGCTCTGATGGATAGTTCTGATTCGTCCAATCTCTTTCTGGCTTCCCACCTGCTTTAGCAATTGCATATAGATATGGCGATGGCAGCGTGATATCAATTGTGCTGGCTGGCGGCGACCGGCCCAGATTTCTACAACGCTGACAGCAAACTTCATCGTCCAAGTATGTAAATCAGGTAACTCACTTGCTGATGTCGGAACTGGCTCAAACCCTGGTTCATACTCTTCACCAAAGCTGGAAGGAATTAAATAAAGTTTTGCACTTTGCTGGGGTAGCGGCTCAAATTTCTTCTTATTTGCAATCTCGGAAAGCGAGTAAAGATCTAACTGTGGATGAGTCCATAGCGCTGGATCCTCACAACTAGAAACTAGGCGCAGTTCTCTTCTACCTTCTCTATATTCTCTTTGAGTAGTCATGGCGCAGGGTCGCTCGTGACGTGAGAACCTTCATCAATCTAAAGTGCTGCTTCTTCTCATCCGAAAGTACTACTGTGGATAAGCGAGCCGCCGAAGTGCAAAGATCGCATTTAGTACCCCACTATGAATACACAGAAGAAGGCTGCCCAAACTCGATTTATCGTTGCTGTCTCGCTATTTGCTGCAGCTTTAATCTCTGCGCTAGCGCTAACTGCTTTAGGTAACAGAACAGATAGTTATTGGGTAGCAAAGACCGCACTTGCACCGGGTGTTGAAATCTCACGTGACCAGATAACTCTGGTGAAGGTCGCACTGGGCGAGAGCGGATCTAGATATTTTTCAAGTCGCACAATGTTAATAGGCAGCTTTATTACAAGGGCGCAAAGCGCTGGTGAGTTAATTTCAATAGATGATGTGAGCGATCTGGCGCCAAGTCAACGCATGCAACAGGTGCCGATTGCAGTTCGCAGTTCTGATTTACCTATCGATATCTCAATTGGTGAGGCGATCAATATTTATTGGGTCCCTGAGCCGTCGATGGGAGGCGTTCAGATTGGTATTCCAGAAGTAGTCATAAAGAACGCCTACATTCGATCTATTGATAGAAAATCTGCCAATTTCTCATCCGATATCGCACTAACAATCTCGCTTATAGATTCGCAAATCATCAACTTGCTAGATGCCACAGTTAGTGGGCGACTGGTAATCGTTCGCTCTCTGGAATAGCCAATGGATCCTTTAGAAGTACCAACAGTAATAACTGCAATCTCGGATCCGGAATTTGAGGGGCTGGTATCACGGGCGTTATTTAGCCAAGGATGGAACGTTATCGCCCGAGTAATGGATTTTTCAGAGCTGCAAAGGGCGGTATCTGTTAACTCAGGAAAGAATCTCCTGCTTATATTCTCAACAGATCTACCCGGATCTGGCGCAGTTGAGATTGAAAAGTTGGCAGCTCCCAGAGTTTCACTCTTTGGTTTTGCTGATCAATCTGGAGACGATCGAGGTTTTTCCAACATATTCGCAAGGCCAACCTCTCCTGAAGAGTTGACTCTAATTATCTTAGAAAATATTAGATCCTCTGGAGTTCGCACCCCCATGATCCACGCAAGTGCAAAGTGCAGAGCAAGGGTAGTTGCGGTTGGAGGAATCGGGCACACAACAGCAACCACAACGATCGCTATAAATCTGGCGCAAGAAAGCGCCCTGTTAGCTATGAAAACTCTGCTAATTGATGCCAACTTTCAAGCACCGGCTATCGCAGCGTTACTGGATCTACGCAAGTTATCTAGCGAAACAAGATGGCGTGATGTTTCAGAGAATTTAGCGGCCATGGAGTTGACCCAAGAGACAATCGTAGATTTTGAGCAACGAATTATGGCTGCAGGAGAAACCTTCGACCTGATAGTTATCGATCTCGGCTCAATCGCCTTCTTGGCTAGAGAACTATCCGATAGGCGTTGGAGTTCAGCGGTAAAGATCTGGGCGGTTCGTAACGCTGATCAATTTTTATTTACGACTAATTCAACTTTTCTGGCGCAGAAACGATGGGATGAGTTTGTACAAAGTCTTACAAAAATCTCTCTATCCGCCGATATTCACCTAGTGAATACTCATTCATCCAATAAGCGGGCGCCGGAGATAAGCGCTTCAAGGAAGGCGTCACTGAAATCTGCAGTTCTGTGGAACCTTCCTTGGGATCCGCGATCTTGCCAGTTAGCAATCGATGAACGCACAACTCTGGTGCAATCTGCTGAAAGGGGAGCGCTGCGCAAAGAGATTGCCAAGATGGCACAGGCGATAAGCGCGGTTTCTCAGAAGTAAAACGAGCCTTAAATCTCTTATACCCTTAGTGCCATGCGTGGGTATCTTCCAGTAACCGTTGAAGAAATCGCCGCATTCCTAGAGTCACAATCTATGGAGTGCGGACCTTTATATGCCCCAACAATTAAGTTTCTAACAGCAAATAGCGAGATGGATGAAGAAGAGGGCGAATTCCTGCTATCAATGCTCGCAGCCGATGAAGCGCTAGAGATGCGCGCAAATCCAACAAGTGCCGGCTTTATCTTGGCGCTGGAAGTTAGCGATCCTGAAATTACTGAACACGGTGAAAACTTTGTAATTCTTAAAGATCTCGCCAAGTGGGAGAACGTGCAATGCGCTTTCATGGTCTCACCAGATGGTGAAGAGCTAACTTGGTTTGCGACTCAGGAGATAAAGCCAGCGCTTAGCGATTGGTTGCAGGGGTAGTTTGCGATGCCTAAATTAGAAGAGTTTTTGCGGGATCGAAGCCCGTTAGATGCTAAACAGATTAGGCGCATTCGCGAGTTAACCTCTGACTGGCAACTCCTAGCCGACCTCTCGTTTGCAGATTTAATTTTATGGGTCCCACTTCGTAAAGATTTTAAAACTTGGCCCTCTGGATATGTTGCAGTTGCACATATTCGCCCAACAACTGCTGCGACGGTCTTTAACCAGGATGTAATCGGCGATGAAATCGCATGGGGTGCGCGCCCCAGAATCGATCAGGCGCTATCGGAGGCCGAAATTATTCGCGATGCGCAACCAGAAAAGTTTGGCGAAATATTTATTAAAGAAGAGACAATTCCGGTAATTCTCGGTGATCAGGTAATCGCAGTAATTTCGCGACATCGCAACGCCGAACTCATGCGCCAACCAAGTCGCCTTGAGTTAAATTATCGAGAAGTCGCCCATAACGTTTATCGAATGGTGGCAGAAGGAACTTTTCCGTATACCGAACATAGCGAGCTCTTCGATCCGGCAGTACGTGTTGGAGATGGTTTGATTCGCCTAGATATCAACGGAGCAATTATCTACGCCAGCCCAAATGCAAAATCGGCCTTTAGCCGAATGGGATGGGCCGGTGAACTTGAAGGAAATAATCTCGGACAAGCCGCACGTAAAGTCTCGGTTGTAAAACTTGAAGCGCACGAAGAAGCGATCGAAGTAGGTTTGAGCGGCAAAGCTTTGCGCAGAGTTGAAATCGAAAATGCCGGTGGAACTGTAGATCTATTAGCGCTGCCATTGCTTGCAGGTGGCGATCGAATCGGTGCAATTGTACTTTTGCAGAACGTTACAGAGCTTCGTCGTCGTGAGCGCGAACTAGTAACAAAAGATGCGACAATTCGCGAGATCCATCATCGCGTTAAAAATAATTTGCAGACCGTTTCGGCTTTACTTAGATTGCAATCACGGCGCATTGAAGATCCTGCCGCAAGTGCTGCGTTAAATGAAGCAGTCCGTCGTATCGCATCTATCGCTCTCGTTCACGAAACGCTTTCCAGTAGCGCCGAAGCATCTGTTGCCTTTGATGATGTTTTAGATCGACTAGTCGCCCATGCATTAGACCTGAGTCCGCGAATGGGTCAGTTACAGATCGCGCGTACGGGTGAACTTGGCGCTCTTGATCCGCGCATCGCAACACCGCTTTCATTAGTTGTCACCGAGCTAATTCACAACGCGCTAGAACATGGCCTTGCCGAATCAGGAAACCATTTAACGATAACGGTTGCGCGAGGCGAAAGTGGCGCCGAGATAACTATCTTTGATGATGGAGTCGGTCTACCAAAAGGATTTTCAATGGCGGAATCTTCAAACCTTGGTTTGCAGATAGTGCGCACGTTGACTGAAAATGAGTTACGCGGAAATATTGATCTGGTTCGTACAACTGCAGGAACCGAAGCGCGCCTAACTTTTCCGATCTAAATAGATTCAAAACTAGATGGAGTTGTTCTGCTCCATCATGCGCGCACGATTACGTGCAGCACGACGCTTAAGTGCACGACGCTCATCTTCAGATAGACCGCCCCAAACACCAGCATCTTGTCCACTCTCTAACGCCCAAGCTAGACAAGCATCTTTAACGATGCAGCGGTTGCAGACTTTCTTCGCCTCTTCGATCTGAGTGAGGGCGGGGCCGGTATTGCCTACGGGAAAGAAGAGCTCTGGATCTTCGTCGCGGCATGCTGATTGATGTCGCCAATCCATGAGTTATCTCCTTCTAGTAAATGCAGTGAAATCCAAGACGCGATGAAATCAAGACAAAGTGAGCTCAAAATCTTCTCGCGTAAGTAACCAATTCTCCCTGTTACTAGGTTGATAAACAAGGATGAATGGAAAGAGATTTGGTAAATGAGAGGTGATTTAGGTCGCGTGCCCCCGACAGGATTCGAACCTGTGCACCCGCCTCCGGAGGGCGGTGCTCTATCCCCTGAGCTACGGGGGCGCAGGTAGACCTAGGTTACCTAACTGAGCAGGAATCGCTATCACCTGAAAGAATGCGCGCTATGGAGATCGCATATTTCGCAACTGGCTGCTTCTGGGGCGCTGAAAGGCGTTATTGGAAGATTGATGGAGTAACAAATACCAGCGTTGGTTACATGGGCGGCACAATCGCCAATCCGAGCTATGAAGCTGTCTGTACAGGAGCAACAGGCCACGCGGAAATGGTTTGTGTTGAATTCGATCCAGCAATTGTTACTTATCGCAGATTACTCGAAGAGTTTTGGACGATGCACGATCCAACTTCGCTAAATGCGCAAGGTGGAGATATCGGAACCCAATATCGCAGCGCGATCTATGCGACAACGCCTAAACAAATGGCTGAGGCGCTCGCAACTAGAGATCTGTATCAGAACGCGCTCACAGCAGATGGAATTGGCCCTATTGTCTCTGAAATTCTTAGCTCCACTGGCGTTGTGTACTACTTGGCCGAGGAGTACCACCAGAAATATCTAGCGAAGAATCCCAACGGATATGACTGCCATTCAAGTACCGGCACCGCTTTTCCCCAAGGAGCGAACATCTAATGGCGAAAAAAGTTGAGCTCAATGAAGCAGAGTTAAAGGCAAAACTCGATCCACTTTCATATGAAGTATTACGTAATGGCGCTACCGAGAGACCATTTACTGGCGAATACACCGATAGCGAAACTGTGGGAATTTATCGCTGCAAAGCTTGTAACGCAGAACTCTTTCGCTCGGAGACCAAGTTTCATTCCGGCTGCGGCTGGCCTTCTTTCTACGCACCTACCGCCGATGATGTCGTCACCTTGATCGAAGACCGCTCGCTTGCGCCACGAGTTCGCACTGAAGTTCGTTGCGCATCATGTGACTCACATCTAGGCCATGTCTTTGAGGGCGAAGGTTATGAGGTTCCAACTGATCAACGCTGGTGCATCAACTCTGTCTCAATGATCCTGGAAGCCAAATAACTTAATTCAGGTAACCTAAATAAAGTAAATCAACTCCACCTATTGCAACCTGCACCACCTTTGCCGTACTTTTGCAGTTCTTGCATCATCTGTTGCAGAAATTTTCAGAGGTTGCAGGAGCGGTGAAGGGGGGAGCTATGGCGGGAATTAAAGAGATTGCCGAAGAGGCGGGAGTTTCCACTGCCACTGTCTCGCGCGCACTACGCGGCTTTCACCATGTCAACGATGCAACTCGCGCCAAGATCGTGGCTGCAGCAGAGAAACTTAACTACCCAATCTCTCCAGCAACGATTCGAACTTCGCTCGGTCGAACAAATAGCATCGGAGTTGTCGCTCCCTATATTTCACGGTGGTATTTCGCTCAAGTAATCAGCGGAGCAGAACAAGCGCTGCGCGAGGCTGGGTTTGATCTACTTCTCTACAACTTTAGCCAACTAAAAGGCCGCGAGCGGCTCTTCCAGCACCAACTTCTAAAGGGGCGAGTTGATGCCTTGATCGTGATTAGCCTGCCGCCAACTGAAGAAGAATTCGATTCAATTTTAAATCTTGGCATACCCGTCTCTTTAGTTGGGATGCACCATGACAAATGTTCTAGCGTGGCGATCGATGATGTTGCTGCGGCAAGAACTGCAACGCAACATTTAGTAAATCAAGGCCATAAGAGAATCGGCTTGATGTCGGGACGTCCGGACGACCCCTTTAATTTCAGCGTTCCACAAGATCGCCGCAAAGGATTTATTCAAGCGCTGCAAGAAAACAAGATTGAATGGGTTCCATCACTTGAAGTCCACGGAGATTTCACCATGCACACAGCAGCAAGAGCGATGGATGATCTATTGGCTCGCCCAAATCGCCCAACTGCAATCTTCTGCGAATCAGATGAGATGGCATTTGGTGCAATGCAAGCTGCTCGCCGCCACGGCTTAAGAGTGCCAGAGGATCTCTCTATTGTGGGTTTTGATGGCCATGAAATGTCTGAATACACCGATTTAACAACTATCGAACAACCAGTGCAGTTAATGGGTGAGATGGCAGCGTGGTCAATTATGGAACGGTTAAGAAAACCAAGCGCTGAACCGCATTCACTAGTTCTTCCAACAACGCTTGTAGTACGAAATTCAACGCGCCGCCTTTCACCAAACGAGGCTTAACTGGCATACTCACGCACATGAGCGATCGCCTAATTTCTGCACCTTCTCTTGCTGAGTTACAGACACATCGCAGCGAGAAATGGCGAGGCTTTACTCATGACATCCTTCCGCTGCCTGTCGCCGAGATGGATTTTCCAGTAGCCGACGGAATTCGCGAAGTTTTATCTGAAATGATTTCGAAATCAGATTTGGGATATCTCGGCTCAATCCCCGAGATGGGTACTTCATTTTCTGGTTTCGCAAAGCGCCGTTGGAACTGGGATGTGGAGCCAACTTTTGTGCGCATCGCAACTGATGTCGGAGTTGCCGTTGTCGAGCTATTGCGTGTATTCGCCAAGCCGGGAGATAAAGTTTTAATCAGCTCACCTGTCTATCAAAACTTCTACACCTGGATTAATGAGACCAAGATTGCAATGGTCGATGTTCCATTTATAAAGAACGCAGAAGAAGCCGATGGAACAGGTTGGAGCCACGATTGGGCCGGCATTGAAAAGGCTTATCAAAGCGGGTTAAAGGTTCATTTACTTTGCAGCCCTCATAACCCAATGGGCAAGGTCTACAGCCGCGAAGATTTACTTCGCATAGTTGCGCTGGCTAAGAAGCATGGCGTCATAGTTATCTCAGATGAAATTCATGCGCCGCTAACCTTTAAAGAGCAGCCGTTTACCCCATTGTTAGCACTGGGTGAAGATGCCGCTGAAGTAGGCGTGGCTGTGAACGCGGCTAGCAAAGGGTGGAATATCGCAGGGCTCAAGTGCGCAATTATCATTTCGCAGAGCGCGAAGATGCATGAGAAGTTAAATGAACTTCCACCGGCCTTGCACTATCGCGCTTCTTTGCTTGGCGCCTTTGCCACAGTTGCCGCCTTTGAAACAGGTGAGCTTTGGCTAGATACAGTTCTTGATCAACTTGATCACAATAGAAAGCTAATCGCTGAACTTATAAAAATTAAAATTCCAACTATTGGTTACACAATCCCGCATTGCTCATATCTGGCTTGGCTTGATGTAAGTAAGTTAAATCTTGGCGAAGATCCGGGCGCAGCCATATTGGAGCGCGCTAAAGTGGCATTTAACGCCGGCCATATCTATGGCGCCTTAGGAAAAGATTATGTTCGCCTCAACTTTGCAACAAGCCCTGAGATAATTACCGAAGCCTTCGATCGCATGGCGCGCGCGCTCTAACTCCAACATGTCTACCGATAGTAAATACGATGCCATTGTTGTCGGTGGTGGCCACAACGGACTTGTCGCCGCAACTTATTTAGCGAAAGCAGGAAAGAGCGTTGTTTTATTGGAAAGCGCCTCCGAACTAGGTGGGGCTACAACTAGCGTGCGACCTTTCCCTGAATACGATGCCCGTCTTTCTCGGTACTCCTATCTGGTTTCACTTCTACCTGACCAGATCGTTGCAGATCTAGGAATTAACTTTAAGACTTTAGAACGATCCATCGCTTCATATACGCCATATAAAAAAAGCGGTAAAGATGGCGGGCTTTTGATATCTCAAAACTGGGATGCTCGAACTGCGGAAAGTTTTCGTGAGCTAACTGGTGGGGATGAAGAAGGCAAGAAGTGGCAAGAGTTCTATAACGAAATAGCTGTGCTTGCTGAGCGAATTGCTCCATATATGTTGCAGCCCCTTAAATCTGCCGCGGATATGAAATCTGAAATCGGTCTTCCGGAAGTTTGGAAGTTCATGATGGAGCGACCAATCGGTGAGGTAATTCAAGATCGTTTCCAAGATGATCTCGTTCGCGGCGTAGTGTTAACTGATGCGCTCATTGGAACTTTTTCATCGGCGCAAGATTTGCAAGCAAATCGCTGCTTCTTGTATCACTTGATCGGAAATGGCACTGGGCAATGGCGAGTCCCACAAGGCGGCATGGGCGCATTTGTCACCGAGCTAAATCGCGTTGCGGTATTAAACGGTGTGGAAATTAATTTGAATTCACACGTAACCGATATTGATTCAAGCTCTAACGGTGTTGCAGTCACTACTGCAACCGGAGATAAATATGTCGCGACGGATCTCTTGTTTGCTGGAGCGCCACAGACCTTAGCGAAATTGCGTGACAAGATCGCTCCCGCATCTCTTGATGGCTCCCAGATGAAAATCAATATGCTGCTATCTAAACTTCCAAGACTGAAATCTGGAGTAGATCCAAAGTTAGCCTTTGCGGGCACATTCCATGTTAACGAGACATATTCACAGTTAGAAAAGGCTTACCAAGTTGCAAAGCTTGGTGACATCCCGAGTGACCTGCCACTTGAAATGTATTGCCATACATTGACTGATCCAACAATTCTTTCGCCAGAGTTAAGCCAACGCGGATTCCATACCTTGACCCTCTTTGGTTTACATACTCCGGCGGCGCTCTTTGATGCAGATCCAAGTGGTGCAAAAGAGGCGGCTAAAGCTGCGGCAATTTCTAGCCTTAATCAATATTTAGAAGAGCCAATCGAATCTGTACTAGCTGTCTGCAGAGATGGCTCTCTCGCAATTGAAGCAAAATCTCCAATCGATTTGGATAACGATCTTGGCCTGCCGCGCGGAAATATCTTCCACCGCGATTTAGATTTTCCATTTATTGATGGAACCGAGAGCGCCCCAATCAAATGGGGATCTGAAACAGATGATTCCCACATTTTTCTGGCAGGCGCTGGTGCGCGACGTGGAGGCGGAGTAAGCGGTATCGCTGGCCATAATGCAGCGATGGCAGTGCTGGCAAAGGATTAGGCTTAGGCCATGAATTTAGATAAAGGGCTAAGCCCCGAGACCGTCGCAATTACCGCGGGCCGTCCAACAGTAGGTCCAGATAGTTCTTTGAATCATCCAATCTCACTAAACTCAACTTTTGTTGCAGGTGGAGCAGTTGGTTATGGGCGCTACGGAAATGGAACGTGGCTGGCGCTTGAAGAAGCGATCAGCGCGTTAGAAGGTGGACGCACACTGGTTTACTCATCTGGAATGGCTGCTGTCACCGCAGTGTTTTCAACTCTTCCAGTGGGTGCAAAGGTAATCGCATCAAATCAGGGTTACTCAGGAACGATGACACTGCTCAACAATTATGCAACAGCAAATCGCTTAAAGGTTTCTTTTGTATCTGTTACTGATACATCAGCAGTTATCAATGAGTTATCCGGTGCAACTCTGCTCTGGATCGAATCTCCAACTAATCCAGGTTTAGAAGTTGCCGATCTTCCCGCACTCATCAAGGCGGCAAAAGAAAAAGGCGTAACCGTTGCGGTAGATAACACTTTTGCCACTGCGCTGAGTCAGAAGCCACTTTCCCTAGGTGCAAATATCGTTATGAATTCTGTGACAAAGTATTTAGCCGGACATAGCGATGTTGTTCTTGGCTCACTTAGCACCGCAGATGCGGCGCAATTTAAGACTCTAGAAGATGCGCGCAAATTTAATGGATCTATTCCTGGTCCCTTTGAAGCTTGGCTGGCACTGCGCGGTATTCGTACCTTCCCACTGCGCTTTCAGAAGTCCTGCGAAAATGCACTCGAACTTGCCAAGCGCCTGAGCGCGCACCCATTGGTGAGAAACGTTAGATATCCAGGTCTGCCTGCTGATTCGCAACATGAAAAAGCTAAAGCCTTTATGAAGAGTTTTGGAGCTATCGTCTCCTTCGAATATGTCGGTAGCGCTGAAAGTACAGATAAAGTCTGCGCCTCTTCCAAGATAGTTACTTATGCAACCAGCCTTGGTGGAGTTGAATCACTTTGGGAGCGCCGTCGTCGCTGGCCCATCGAAAGTTCTAGCGTCCCAGAAACCTTGATCCGTCTCTCTGTTGGTTGCGAAAACGTTGAAGACCTTTGGGCAGATATCGACTCCGCGTTGCACGCTGCTAAATAAGGAAATTCTCCGCGATAGGTAGTATTTTTAGGTTATGAAATTCTTCCGCAGAGCGTTGGCGTTCTTTGCCGTGCTGGCTGTCGCCTTTCAGGCGGTAGGAAGTTTTCTTTCATGGGCACAGCGCCAAGAAGATGCTCCAGCTGATGCTTGGATCGATGAAGATGAAGATGAATTTGAGGATGCATAAGTGAGCCAAACAGAATACATAGCCGGCACTTGCAATATCGGTGGGGGAGAGCTCACTCGTCGTCGAATGGTCGCGATTCTAGGTTTGATTCTTACCTTATCTTCAGCGGCGACTCTCATCTCTACCGAGGCAAGCCGGCAATCTCGCTTGGGAATTTTCTTGCCCGCGCTAGTCATGTCAGTTGGCTGGGTGCAATCACGTAAACGTTTCTGCCTTGCTTATGGCTTTGCGGGTACATTCAATTTTGGAACTCTCGGGAAACTTTCGAAAGTTTCAGATCAGGCAGATCGCGCAGCCGACCGAAAAACTGCGATTAAGATCTTTGCACAGAGCGCACTTTACGCGCTGCTGGTCACCGCAGCAGTCGCAGCGCTACCTCTTTAATTCCAGTTAATTCCAGTTAATTCAGATTATCCCTTTCCAAAGTATCTAAAGAGTGGAATGGTTGTAACTACAAAGTAGCTACACAGGGAGAGAATATGAAAATTGTTATTCATGCCCGTCACGCAGAACTCGCTGAAGATTTTCGCGAGATTGCCCATGAGAAGCTAATGAGCATGGAGAGATTTAACGTCACCATTGATCGTGTTGAAGTAGAGATCTTGCATGAACAAAATCCACGTCAAGGAAAACACGCACACCGCGTTATTTTAACTTCCCATGGCGCAGGGCCACTGATGCGAGCAGAAGCCGCCGAGTTTAATGACCTTGCTGCATTTGATGAAGCGATTAAGAACTTTGAATTACAAATTCGCAAGCATCACGAGAAATCAAAGAGCCACGATCGCGAAACTTTACGAAATAAACCGCTTGCAGATTTAGATTAATTTGATGACGGACTTGGTGAAATACCAGTTTGTGGTTTCTTGCTCTTCTCCATGCGTGGTGCTTTAGCAGGTGGAGTCGGAGGTACAGGTGCCGGCCCGAGCGCTTCAATAGCGGCGTCTCTGATTGCGGTGGCGGCGATAACCGCGCTCTGCTTTGCTACTGCGCTCTGACGTTTCTGGAGTTGAGTTTGACCAGGTGCGCTCAAAGATTTTGCATCGGATAAGGCTTTATCCACGCTCTCTTTAAAAGCTTTATTTATTGTTCGTCTGGCGGAGTCGTAAGCCTTTACCGCTTCAGAATATGTCTTTTGATCTTCCTTAAATCTCTCCATCGCAGATTTAAAGTCTTTACTTACTTCGGTCTGAGATGGAGAGTTTGGATTCTTATTGTCAGCGCTTGCTAAAGGCAGCGCCACGAATGAAAAGGCAATGACGAGAGCAGATACTGCCGCTGTTCTAGTCTTATTCACCTGGCTCCGCTTTCTCGAATGCATCTTTATTAATTAGCCCTAAGTATCAAGGTTAAGTTTGTGAAATTTCGGTGAAAACACCTTTATCGAAGAGATTTCTGCGAGAGGCTTGGCTATTTCATCGCCGACATGGAAGGCTTAGTACATGGCTGAGATGATTTTAATCGTAGATGATGAAGCCGGAGTTCGCGAGTTATTGGGCGATGCCCTCCGTATCGCGGGCTTTGAGACAGCTACCGCCTCAGATGGAATGTCAGCGCTGACAGCAATTAGAAATAAGAAGCCAGACCTTTTGATAATTGATATCAATATGCCGCTAATGGATGGCTTCGAGTTAGTTGAAAGGCTTCGCTCTACCGGAGATAACACTCCTGCTCTGATGCTTAGCGCGCGGGCAGATCGTGCAGATGTAACGCGCGGATTAACTCTTGGCGCAGATGATTATGTAACTAAGCCATTTGGCTTGGAAGAACTTCTTTTGCGAGTTAAGGCTATTTTGCGCCGCTCACAGATCTCAACATCAAGTGGCACAGATCTTACGTGCGGTCCGATAAAGGTAGATGAAGCAAGCCACACCGTGACCTTTGCTGGTGAGTTAGTTGATCTCTCCCCAACTGAATTCCGACTTTTGCAAGTTTTGGTTGAAAATAAAAATCGAGTCTTAAGTAAGAGCTTGCTACTTGATGAAGTATGGGGAATTACCTTTGAATCTGAGAGCACCGTTGCAGATACATATATCTCTTACCTTCGTAAGAAATTGCATCGTGATGGATTTGAGGGGATAAAGACTGTGAGAGGCGTTGGCTTTGTAATACAGGAACCCAAGCCCCAGCCTAAACCTGAGCAGAAGTAAGTATGAAGAAGTCGGGTAGCAAGTTTGCAGTAATCTCAATAATCGTAACAACAGTTCTTTCAACGCTTATTGGGGGATATGCAACCCTTGCGGCTCGGAGTGCAGATTTAGCGCAGATCGATCAATCACTTCAAAAAGTTGTAACTAGGGTTAACGCCTTTCCATCGGAAGCGATTTCAGCTGCAATCTTGACGATCGAAGATGAAAGTTTGGATTTAACCCTGTCTCTAGTAACGCAAGAGGGCGATGAGACGATTATCAACGAATCGCAATTAATCTATCCAGGAATTACCGACTTATCTTTGGTAAATAAGGGCTTGGCTGGCGCAGTAACTACAGCAAAACCTACAGAGTTTCGTTTTCAATCCGCAGCGATTGCTGGAGGTGACTATCTAGTAATCGCATCTTCGCTTGATAAATTAAATGAGAATTTCATATCAAACTTGAAGAGCCTTGGCCTGTTTACCGCGGGAGCTGATGCGCTAGCAATATTTTTCTCAATCTACTTCTTAAGACGTCACAACCGTGGGCTAGATGCCCAAGCGCTCCAACGCATGCAGCGATTTTTAGGTGATGCTTCGCATGAATTAAGGACTCCATTGACGGTCATCAAGGGTTACAACGAAATGTTGAGTAAAGGGCAATTTACGCAAGCCCCAGACCAAGCGCGCGCATTTTCAAGAGTCGGTTCTGAGATTGAAAGAATGGAAAGTTTGATTCACGATCTCCTACTTCTTGCCGAACTTGGAGAGAGCAAGCCAGTAAATTTCGCTGAAGTTGATTTTGACGAGCTAGTTAAAGCACATCTAAATGATTTTCAAGTACTAAATACATCGCGCACTGTTACTACCGCAATACCGGATGACTGCTTCGTCCAGGGATCTCGCGAACATCTAAGCCGCTTGATTCAAAATTGCCTCTCAAATATTCTCCGCCATACTCCGATAGATGCCCCAGTTTCAGTCTCACTTCGCAATATCGGCAAACGCGCCGAGTTAAGGATCGAAGATGGTGGACCGGGGCTGCCTGATTCGGCATATGGAAGTGAAATCAAATTTATGAATAGATTCGATCCATCGCGCTCACGCGAAAGTGGCGGTTCAGGCTTGGGTCTGAGCATCATCGCAGCGATAGTTCAAGAACATAACGGTGAACTTGAACTTAGCAAGAGCCAACTAGGCGGATTAGCAGTAACAATCAGGATTCCGAATTAACATCAGCAAGTAACTTCGAGAATTACGGTACTTTAATTACATGGCTACGCCGCTCGCTGAAGCACTTAAAGAAATAGTTGAGAAGCTCGGTAAATCCGATAACTTTGTCAGACTTGTTCTCTCGGGCAGGCGGCGCAATATGCAGACCCCTAACGAACGAATTGATGTAAAGCCTGTATTGATTAAAGGTGAAATCAAATATCAAGTAGCCCAGAGCGATGGGCGGGCTATGACCACAAAGAATTACTCACCACATGAGTTTCTGAAGTTAGGTCTGCTTGAAGCCGGCTTTGCAAATATCCATCTAGAAGAGAAAGATCAATCAATTTCACTTCGAATCACCAAGAAAGGGGAGGCGCTGATAAGCCGAGCCAGTGGTGAATTTAACGCCGATCTTTCGCATGATCGAAATAAGAGCCGACTACTTGATCCGTCGGATCCTTTCCTAATCGAAGTTGGGATATCAGACTCTGGTGGAAAAGTTAAAGCCAGCAAGAGCGATAAATACTTACAGGTGGAAGAGTTTCTTAGACTTTTAGTTCCGTCTCTTAATTCGGCAATTGAAGCCGGGCATATAAATAAACCAGATGAGAAAAGCCCATTAACCATCGTCGATCTCGGTTGTGGTCATGCCTACCTTACCTTTGCCGCCCATCAGTACCTGCGAAATGAAGGAATTGCGGTCAAGGTAATTGGTATTGATATTCGCGAAAGTGCACGTGCAAGAAATAATGAAATCGCTAAGAAGTTAGGTATTTCAGATTCGATTGAATTTAGAGCTGAAGAAATTTCAGAAACGACTCTTAAGAGCGCTGATGTTGCGATTGCACTTCACGCCTGTGATACCGCAACTGATGATGCTCTTGCCTGGGCTGTGACCAAAGGTGCCAAACTCGTATTAGTTGCGCCATGCTGTCACCACGATATTCAAGCCCAAATGGTTGAGATTCCTGAGCCATGGTCGATGATTACCAAGAACGGAATCATGAAGGAGAGATTGGGCGATTTGATAACCGATGGCTTACGGATACAAATAATAAAGCTATCTGGCTATCGCGTGGAAGCAATTGAATTTATCGGGGGAGAGCACACCCCACGAAATTTGATGATTCGCGCAGTAAAGACGGGTGCAGTCGCCGATTCATCTGAGGAGAAGCGCTATCAGGAGATGCTCTCGCTCTGGAAAGTTAAGCCTGCGCTAGCAGCCCTTCTCAACCGTTAGACTTACACGCATGTCTAAAGTGCTTGCATCTCTTCCAGTCGGCGAAAAAGTCGGCATCGCATTCTCGGGCGGCCTCGATACTTCGGTAGCCGTTGCCTGGATGCGCGATAAGGGTGCGATTCCATGTACTTACACAGCTGATCTCGGACAATACGACGAGACAGATATCGACTCAGTACCGGTTCGCGCAAAAGAATATGGCGCCGAAATATCTCGACTCGTTGATTGCAAAACTTCTCTGGTTGAAGAAGGTCTAGCGGCAATCGCTTGCGGTGCATTTCACATCCGCTCTGGCGGAAAGCAATATTTCAATACAACACCTCTTGGCCGCGCAGTAACTGGCACCTTGCTGGTTCGCGCCATGCTGCAAGATGCAGTTGAAATCTGGGGCGATGGCTCTACCTATAAGGGCAACGATATTGAGCGCTTCTATCGTTACGGTTTATTAGCTAATCCAAATTTGAGAATTTACAAGCCTTGGTTAGATGCTGACTTTGTTCGCGAACTCGGTGGCCGTAAAGAAATGTCCCAATGGCTAGTTGCGCACAACTTCCCGTACCGCGACAGCGTCGAGAAGGCTTATTCAACCGATGCCAATATCTTGGGCGCAACGCACGAGGCTAAAGATCTAGAAAACTTAGATGTCTCAATTGAGATCGTAAATCCAATTATGGGCGTTAAATTCTGGGATCCTTCAGTTTCGATCTCATCTGAAGATGTAAAGATCCAATTTGTGCAAGGCCGCCCGGTTGCAATTAACGGAAAAGATTTCAGCGGCGTTGTAGAACTCATGAAAGCCGCTAATGAAATTGGTGGTCGCCACGGGCTAGGCATGGCCGATCAGATCGAAAACCGAATCATCGAGGCTAAGAGCCGCGGCATTTACGAAGCTCCAGGTATGGCGCTCTTGTTTATCGCCTACGAGCGTTTGCTAAGTGCAATTCACAATGAAGACACAATTGCTAATTATCACGCAGAAGGTCGCCGCTTAGGTCGCCTGCTTTATGAAGGTCGTTGGTTAGATCCGCAGTCACTTATGTTGCGTGAGTCATTGCAACGTTGGGTGGCATCTGCCGTTACTGGTGAAGTAACAATTCGCCTACGTCGCGGCGATGATTTCTCAATCATTAATACAACGGGGCCTGCGCTTAGCTACCACCCTGAAAAATTATCGATGGAGCGCACCGAAAATGCCGCTTTTGGTCCGGTTGATCGCATTGGTCAGCTGACCATGCGCAACCTTGATATCGCAGATACCCGCGCCAAGCTTGAGATGTACCGCGATCAAGGACAACTTGGTTCTGGAGAATTTAAGTTGATCCAAGAAATTGGCGAAGGAGAAAAGAAGTAATGAAGAAAGCATTAGTCCTATTTGCCGTTTGTACCCTTTTACTAACTGGATGTGGAGATAAAGAAGTGAGCGCTTCATCAGATAACTTGCCAACAGTCACAACTAATCAAGGAGAGGCGCCAACAATTGGGGCTCCTGCCGGTAACCCACCAACAACCTTGGTAACAAAAGACATAATCGTTGGCAACGGTGCTGAAGCACTTCCAACTTCGACCATGACCGTGCATTACACGCTCATGACTTGGTCGAATGGTCAGTTAATTGAATCTTCATGGAACGGCGGTTCACCTGCAACCTTCCCATTGGCAAATGTGATTGTTGGATGGCAACAAGGTATTCCAGGCATGAAAGTTGGTGGACGACGTTTGTTGGTTATTCCACCTGATCTAGGTTATGGCGCGCAAGGTGGCGGACCTATCGGACCAAACGAAACTCTAATCTTCGTAGTCGATGCGATTGGCGTTGCCTAACTCTCAGGTGACCTGAAACCGATCGGGCCCCGGAAGGCAGCTCCTCACCGCGGCGATTAAATATCTCATTCTGATAACGCTTTGAATTAACCCGCTATTTCCCCGCCAGATGATTGACTAGGGGGCTAGTTAGGCATAAGTTCACTTTTAGAAATGGGGTAAATCCCCATCTCATCTATCTGAATTCGGGGGAAATCAGTGTTTAAATCAAAGTTAATGAGATCAGCCGTTGTCGCTGTTATGACAACTTTTGCGATCAGCTCAACAATCCAAAGCGCTCCTGCTGCAACAAGCACTATTGAATTGCATCTTTCAGCAGATACAAATATTCAGACTCTTTGGACCACAGTAATTATTCCAGCCTTTGAAAAGCAATACCCAGATTACACAGTCAATGTGACTTTCGACCGCAATGGTCTTCGTGATACACAATTAATCGCACGAATTACCGCTGCTAAAGCAACTCGTCGTGATCCTCAGGTGGATTTAATCGATGGGGCAGGCCCAGTTGCGCAGCTGAGCGCGGCTAACCTTCTTTACCGTCCAAGTCCATCACTTATGCCAAACTTAAAAGATGTCGACAAACTTTTAATTAAGCAGTCACGTGGTGGTATCCCATACCGTGCTTCGACAGTGATGCTCGCCTACAATTCAGCGAAGGTTACAAAAGTTCCTAAGACTTTAGATGAACTCCTTGCATGGATAAAGGCCAACCCAGGCAAGTTCAGCTACAACGTTCCATCTGGTGGTGGATCTGGTTACTCATTCGTCCAGACTGTTGTGGATATGAACCTGACCCCTGATGAGCGTGTGCGAATGTCACTCGTTGAAGATAAGGAAATTCAAAAGAAGTGGGCAAAGGGTCTTGAAACTCTGCGCGAACTCAATAAGTTCACCTATGGCAAGAACGGTACATACCCAGCAAACAACAATGCAACCTTGAACCTTCTCGCTACGGGCGAAATTGATATGGGAACTGTCTGGTCTGATCAATTTGCATCAGCAAAGGATGCTGGCACTATGCCTGCAAGCGTAAAGGCCACTGCAATCAAGAGCCCTTCACTCACAGGTGGTCCTGCGGTTCTCGGAATCCCAATAAATGGCAAGAATCGTACTGGTGGGCGTTTGCTTGCAAACTTCGCCTTATCACCAGCTATGCAGAATGCCTTTATGGCAGGTTCTCTCAAGGGGATTCCGGTTATAAATGGATCGAAGCTTGATCAAAAGTTATTTGAGAATTTTAAGGATATCGATGTCACCGACATGCGCGCTCCTTACTACTCAGTCAATAACAATGATCTTAAGAGCGCATGGTCGCTTGCAGTCCCAGGTAAGTAATTACTTGAGACAAATATCTAAGTTACAAATCTCGAGAGGTATTTGTGGCCACAGTTAATCTTGTTGCCACGAAGGAGGGCTTTGCGGCGGTAACAGCCGCAAAGCGCTCCACTCTCGGTTTTTTTATGGCACTACCCCCAGTTTTGGTGCTGATCCTTTTTGTTGGCGCGCCGATCTTTATTGCTTTTATCTTCAGCATCGGCTACACCGGAGGGCCCAATCAAATTGTTTCAATTATTGGGCAAGATATTTACAAAAAGGATAGTTGGTGGGGAACAGCAGATGCTTATCTCGCCGTCTTTAGAGATCCACGTTTCCTTCCTGATTTCATTCTCACAATTGTCGTCACC
>Ga0315905_10001397_pt1 | contig 25914 bp, 29 predicted proteins | sample LakEriMetagenome_5_FD_203522 | JGI IMG/M metagenome (GOLD analysis project Ga0315905, IMG submission 203522) | Freshwater fungal communities from buoy surface, Lake Erie, Ohio, United States - Buoy 4 MA121 | ecosystem: Environmental > Aquatic > Freshwater > Lake | place: USA: Lake Erie, Ohio...
GGCACGCACGTGGTGGTCACCGCCGGCGGAACGCGCGAGCCCATCGACGCGGTGCGCGTCATCGCCAATCGCTCCAGCGGCAAGCAGGGCTATGCCGTGGCCGCCGAGGCGGTGCGCCGTGGCGCGTGCGTCACGTTGGTGTCCACCGTCGATCTGCCGGCCCCCCATGGCGCCAGGGTCGTGACGGTCGAGACGGCGGCGCAGTTGCAGGATGCGTTGGAACAATTGTGGGATTCCACCGACGTGCTCGTGATGGCCGCGGCGGTGGCGGACTTCCGCCCGGTCGCCTGTGCCGAAGGCAAGATCAAGAAGGACGGGGGAGTGCCGAACGTCGTACTCGAACCCACCCCCGACATTCTGTGTGCGCTCGGCGCCAAGAAGCGTGCGGGTCAGACCATGGTCGGCTTCGCCGCCGAGACTTCGGATCTGGTGGCCAACGCCCAGTCCAAGTTGGCGCGCAAGAACCTCGACATGATCGTGGCCAACGACGTCAGCCAACCCGGCGTGGGTTTCCAGCACGACACCAATGCGGTCACCTTCCTGCGACCCGGTCAGGCTCTAGAGTCGGTGGCATTGACCGACAAGCGGGCCATCGCGCGCGAGTTGATCGATCGGGTCGTCTCCGCACGTTCCTGAACAGAATCCCCGAACTCGTTTCCCCACATCTCGACCGGAGTCATCATGAGCCGTAACTGGACCTTCACCTCGGAAAGCGTCACCGAAGGACACCCCGACAAGGTGGCCGACCAGGTGTCCGACGCCGTTCTCGACGCGATCCTCGACAAGGACCCGCACGCCCGCGTGGCCTGCGAGACGTTGGTGACGACCGGTCTGTGTCTGGTCTCCGGTGAGATCACCACCGACGCCTACGTCGACATCGCCGAGACCGCTCGCGAGGTGATCCTCGGCATCGGTTACAACAACGCCGCCTACGGTTTCGACGGCAAGACCTGTGGCGTGTTGGTGGCCCTCGACGCTCAGAGTGCCGACATCGCCCAAGGTGTGGACAAGAGCGAGGAGACCCGCGCCCGTTCGGGCAGCGACGACCTCGACCTGCAGGGTGCCGGCGACCAGGGAATGATGTTCGGCTACGCCTGCAACGAGACGCCCGAGTTGATGCCGTTGCCCATCTTCGTGGCGCATCGTCTGGCCGAGCGCCTCACCGAGGTGCGCAAGTCCAGTCAGATCCCCTACCTGCGTCCCGACGGCAAGACCCAGGTCACCTTCGACTACGTCGACGGCAAGCCCGTGCGTCTGCGCACCGTGCTCATTTCAACGCAGCACGAGGATGGCGTCGACCGTGACACCGTCATCCGCCCCGACCTCATCGAGCAGGTCATCCGCCCGGTCATCCCGGCCCAGTTCGCCGACGACGATTACGCGGTGTACGTGAACCCCACCGGCAAGTTCGTGTTGGGTGGACCGCACGCCGACACCGGCCTCACCGGTCGCAAGATCATCGTCGACACCTACGGCGGCATGGGTCGCCACGGTGGTGGCGCGTTCAGCGGCAAGGACCCGAGCAAGGTGGACCGTTCGGCCGCCTACGCGTCGCGTTGGGTGGCCAAGCACGTGGTGGCCAGTGGCGCCGCCGATCGTTGCGAGGTTCAGGTCGCCTACGCCATCGGTATGGCGCATCCGGTGAGCATCCTGGTCGAGACGTTCGGCACCGAGAAGGTGGCCGTGGAGAAGATCGAGGCCGCGGTTCGCGCCACCTTCGACCTGCGCCCGGCGGCCATCGTGCGCGACCTGAAGTTGAAGCGACCGATCTATCGCGCGACCGCCGCGTATGGTCACTTCGGCCGTGAACTGCCCGACTTCGAATGGGAAAAGCTCTCCCGCCTCGCCGACTTCTCGGCCGCGCTCGGTCGCTGATTCCCGCCACACCGCGATGACGCCGAAGGCATCGGCCGATTCGACTCCGCACCTCGTCGCCGGGATCGTTCCCGACGTGACCGGTCTCGACCGCGTGTTCGACTACGCCGTCTCCGAGGAGATGTCGTCGTCGGTGAGCCTCGGCGGTCGCGTGCGCGTGTCGTTGAACGGCCGCCACGTCGGCGGCTGGGTCGTGTCGCTCGAATCACCGTCCGCTGACGGTCTGAAACTGAAGTTCATCGAGCGATCCAGCGGACTCGGTCCCGACGAGGAGACTCTGGATCTGTGTCGGTGGGCGTCGTGGCGATGGGGGGCGAATCGTCTGCGTCCGTTCCTGGTGACGGCGTCGCCGAACACCGTGGTGAACCGCCCGTCGCCGACGCGTCGCACCAAGGTTTTGGCCGAGCCGGTGTCGCCGGCGGCCACGACGTTGCTGGCCGACGGGGGAGGTGTTTTGCGCCTGCCACCGAGCGACGATCAGATGCCCGCGGTGCTGGCCGCCGCGCGCTTGGGGCCCACCTTGGTGGTGTGCGCCTCCATCGACGGGGCGCGGGTGTTGGCCACGCGCCTGCGACGCACGGGTGTTTCGGTGGCGCTCATGCCCGACGAGTGGGCGCAGGCTCGCGGTGGAGCCGACGTGGTGATCGGCGCGCGCGCCGCCGCGTTCGCCCCGTGTCCCGATCTGGCGGCGGCGGTCGTGCTCGACGAGCACGAGGACGCCATGCAAGAGGAACGAGTGCCCACCTGGCACGCGCGCGAGGTGGTGGTCGAGCGGGCGCGACGTCGTGGCGCACCGGTGTTGCTGATCTCGCCGTGTCCGTCGGTGGGCGCCTTGGTGGGTCGCACGGTGGCGGCACCACCACCCGAGCGCGAGGTCGCGGCGTGGCCGGTGGTGGAGATCGCCGATCGCAACGACGAGGAGCCGTGGAAGCGTTCGTTGGTGTCGGCACAGTTGATCGCCCATTTGCGCGACCCCGGTTTGCGCGTGGCGTGCGTGTTGAACACCAAGGGACAGGCGAAGTTGTTGGCCTGTCGGGGGTGTAACACCCTCGTGCGTTGCGAGACGTGCGATGCGGCCATGGGGGAGGACGAGGTCGGACGACTGGACTGTGGTTCGTGTGGCGCCACGCGTCCGCGTGTGTGCGCATCGTGCGGTTCCGGCGTGTTGGCCCGTTTGCGGCCGGGGGTGTCGCGTCTGCGTGACGAGTTGGAGGCCGCTGCTCAACGCGACGTGGTGTCGGTGGTGGCCAACAAGGACTCCGACGTCGTCGACGATTCCGCGGCCGACGTGTTCGTGGGCACCGAGGCCGTGTTGCACCGCGTTCGGCGTATCGACGTGGTGGCGTTCCTCGACTTCGACAGCGAACTGTTGGCCCCTCGTTATCGCGCCGCCGAACAGGCGATGGCGCTGTTGTCGCGTGCCGCTCGTCTGTTGGGCAAACGTCGTGGTGGGGGTCGACTGCTCATTCAGACCACCATGTCCGATCACGAGGTGGTGCGCGCGGCGGTGGCGGGTGCGCCGGCCATCGCCAGTGACGCCGAGGTCGCGCGTCGTACCGCGTTGTCGTTGCCGCCGTTCTCGGCCCTGGCCATCATCGACGGCGACGGCGCGGAGCGGTTCACGGACGACTTGCGGTTGCGTTCCGGCATCTCGGTCGTGGCGCATCGCGACCGGTGGTTGATGCGCGCCCCGGACGCGACGTCGTTGGCGAACGCGATCGCCGACACCGAGCGTCCCGCGAATTCAAAGCTGCGCATCGAGGTCGATCCGACACGCCTCTAGGAGAGTTTCGCGCTTTTGGTCATCGTGTTTCGGTGTTCACACGCAACAAACGAAAACCCTGGCGCGACGCCAGACGTTTGGTGGGATGACCCTGCTCGGTCAACCATTTCTGCAACGAATCGCTCCCCAGGTTCTTGTTCACCACCAGAACCCCGACACCGTCGGTTGAAAGACGAGGCAACCAACGGCGCATCATGTCGTGAAGTTCGCTCTTGCCCACCTTGATGGGGGGATTGCTCCACATCGCCGCGAACGAAACGTCGTCGGGTACTTCCTCCGGCGCGGCCACGGTCACGTTGCGCAATCCGAGTGCCTCGGCGTTGTCGCTCGCCAATCGTCGGGCGCGGGCGTTCACGTCGACGGCCCACACGCGACACTCCGGTCGACGTCGCGCCATCGTCAACGCGATCACCCCGGCTCCGCACCCGAGGTCCAACAGATCACCCGAGGTCGGCAATTCGGGTGCCTCCAACAACAGAAACTTGGTGCCGGCATCCACGCGACCGTGCGAGAAGACTCCGGTGTCGGTCTCCATCTCGAAAGAACCGTCGGGAAGGGTGACCTCGATGCGCTTGCGCGCGGACTCCACCTCGGGTTCCTCGCTGAAGTAGTGCTGGTTCGGGTGGTCGGGGGCGGAAGTCATGGCATCGGTAGCCTGTCACGCATGACGTACCAGATTCGGACATTCGGAGATCCCGTGCTCGCCTCGCAGGCCCTGCCGGTGACCGACATCGACGCAAAGATCGTCCGAATCGTCGACGAGATGTTCGACACCCTCTACGACAGTGATTCGGGCATCGGTCTGGCGGCCCCGCAGGTGGGTATTCAGCGCCAGATCTTCGTGTGGGACATGGACGACGAGCCGATGGTGGTTCTGAACCCGGTCATCGTGGAATCCGACGGCGAGTGGGTGTACGACGAAGGGTGCCTCAGCATCCCCGGCTTGTACGTCGAGATGACCCGGCCCAAGACGGTCCTCATGAAGGGCATCGACATGAACGGCAACGAGGTGGCCATCGAGGCCGACGAACTCGAGGCCCGTCTGTTCCAGCACGAGCTCGACCACCTGAACGGAGTGCTGATGTTCGACCGCATGCAGCCCGAGCAACGCAAGGCCGCCATGGCCGAGTACAAGAAGCTCACCGAGCAGGCCGCGGGGCTGGGCGCGCCCAAGCGGCTGAAGGCCGAATGACCGCACTGGCGCCTTTGCCCGCCGGGCCGGTGCGCCGGGTCGCGTTCTTGGGCACCCCGGCGCTGGCGGTTCCGGTGCTCGAAGCCTTGGTGAACGACGGCATCGAGGTGGTCCACGTGGTCACCCGCGCCGACAAGCGTCGTGGTCGTGGATCGGATCTGATGCCGAGCCCCGTCAAGGAATGCGCCCAGCGATTGGGACTATCGGTGGGCCACGCCGTCGACGAGTTGCTCGACATTCACCGTCGCGACCCCATCGACCTCGGCGTGGTCGTCGCGTACGGCGCCCTCGTCAAACCACACGTGTTGCGCGAGTTGCCCATGGTGAACATCCACGTGTCGTTGCTCCCGCGCTGGCGTGGTGCCGCGCCGATCGAACGTGCGCTGCTGGCCGGCGACAGCGAGACCGGCGTGTGCATCATGCAGGTGGAGGAGGGTCTCGACACCGGGGGGGTGTTGGCGACGACGCGCATGCCGATCGACCAGTACACCACGGCCGACGACATCCGTGCGCGTCTCATCGCCGACGGCACCGCGTTGTTGTTGCGGCAACTTCGTGACGGCTTGAGCGTGCCCGTCCCGCAGGAGGGCGAACCCACTCACGCCGCCAAGATCGAGCCCGGTGAGTTGCGCATCGATTGGTCGCGCGACGCCGCGACCATCTCGCGACTGATCCGACTCGGAGGCGCGTGGACCACGCATCGGGGACGACGTCTCAAGATCCACGCGGCCGACGTGCGTCCAACGTCGTCGGAATTCGGTTCCCTCGATCGCGGTGCGATCCGCACCGTGGATGGCCACGTGGTGGTGGGCACCGCCGACGGGGTCCTCGTTCTGCGGACCGTTCAGGCCGAGGGCAAGAACCGCATGGACGCCGGCGCGTGGGCCAACGGTGCCCAGTTGACGTCGGGCGAGGTGCTCGGCGATGGGTGAGTCCGCTCGCTCGGTCGCCTACGCGGCCCTCATGCGCATCGATCACGAGGGCGCCTACGCGAATCTGGTCTTGCCGGCGATGTTGTCGCGCTCGTCGTTGTCCGACATGGATCGTCGTTTCGTCACCGAACTCGTCTACGGCACTACCCGCATGCGTCGCGCCTGTGACGCCCTGGTCGATCGCTTCGTCATGAGCGAGCCCGACGACGCCACGCGCACCTTGTTGCGTCTCGGTGCCTACCAATTGCAGTTCGCCAAGGTGGCGCCGCACGCCGCCGTCTCGGCCACCGTCGACCTGGCCTCGCGCAAGACCAGTGGATTCGTCAACGCGGTGTTGCGCAAGGTGTCCACCAAGCCCATGGTGTGGAGTGGTGACGCGACGCGGTTGAGTTACCCCGACTGGATCGCGCGGGTGTTCGCCGATGAATGCGGCGACGAGGCCACCGACGCGTTGGAGCGTATGAACCAGGCGGCCTCGGTCACCACCCGTGACGACGGCTACGTGCAGGATGAGTCGTCGCAGTGGGTCGCGTCCGCGGTCGGGGTCCGTCCGGGCGAGATAGTGCTCGACGTGTGCGCCGGTCCCGGCGGCAAGGCCACCGCACTGGCGGCCACGGGTGCGCGGGTGATAGGTGCCGACCGGCAACCGTCGCGCGCCGGATTGGTGGCCAAGAACGCCGAGCGTCTCGGGCAGCGATTGCCGGTGGTGGCCTGCGACGCCACGGCACCGGCGTTCACCGCGGCCTCCTTCGACCGGGTGTTGGTGGACGCGCCGTGCTCCGGGCTCGGGGCCTTGCGTCGTCGTGCCGACGCGCGTTGGCGCATCACCGAGGACGACGTTCGTGATCTCGTGGGTATTCAGCACCGCGTGTTGTCGGCCAGTGCCCCTCTCGTGCGCCCCGGGGGCGTGTTGGTGTACAGCGTGTGCACCATCACCGCGGCCGAGTCGATCGGACACGTCGTTCCCGATGGTTTCGACGTGGTCGACCGCGACGGAGACGATCTCCTTCCCGCACTCGGGCCGGATTGGCGCGCGTTCGGGCACGGTCACCGCGTGTTGCCGCACCACGCCGACACCGACGGCATGGTCATCATCCGTTACCGTCGTCGCGGAGGACAATGATGAGCGCGACGGGCAACACCAACGACGGTCCGCTCCTGGCCAAGGTGCTCACGGTCAGTGACGGAGTGGTGCACGGCACCCGCGAGGACACCTCGGGCGCCGGTTTGGCGGCCTGCCTCGAACGCCACGGCTTCACGGTGGTCGAGCGGGCCCTCACCGCCGACGGCGACGTCAATGTGGCCGCCGCGTTGGAACGACTCTGTGCCGACTTCGCCGGCGTGGTGGTCACCACCGGCGGAACGGGTTTCGCGCCCCGAGACCAGACTCCCGAGGGGACCCGACGCGTGATCGAGCGCGAGGCCCCGGGTCTGGCCGAGGCCATGAGACTCGTCAGTCCGCTCGGTCGACTCTCGCGCGGGGTGGTGGGCATCCGTGGTTCGGTGATCATCTGCAACACGCCCGGATCACCCAAGGGCTGCGTGGAGCAGATCGAAGCCGTCATCGACGTGTTGCCGCACGCGTTGCGTCTGCTCGACGACCGACCGACGTCCCACTGACGGGACGTCGACGTCCGAATTCACGGCCATCGGGTCGGGTCGCACCGGTAGCGTCAGGGGCGTGTTGCGCCTCGTCCTCCCCAAAGGCTCCCTCGAGAAGGCCACCTTCGAGTTGTTCGAGGCCGCCGATCTTCCGATCAAGCGCTCGTCCAGTGTGGACTACAAGGCCACCATCGACGACCCCCGCATCAGCGAGGTGCGCATTCTGCGTCCGCAGGAGATCCCGCAGTACGTCGCCGAAGGTCTGTTCGACATCGGCATCACCGGTCGCGACTGGGTGGAGGAGACCGAGAGTGCCGTCGAGAGTCTCGGCGAACTGAAGTATTCGAAGGCCACCAGTGATCCGGTGAAGGTGGTCGTGGCCGTGGCCGGCGACAGTCCGGCCCAGAGCGTGGCCGATCTGCCCCAGGGTGTGCGGGTCAGCACCGAGTACCCGTCGCTCACGCGTCGCTACTTCGCCGAGCGCGGCATTCAGGCCGACGTGCGACTGTCGTACGGCGCGTCCGAGGCCAAGATCCCCGACATCGCCGACTGCATCGTCGACATCACCGAGACTGGTCGTGCCCTGCGGGCCGCGGGACTGCGCGTCATCGACACCATGCTCGTCAGCTACACCGAGATGGTGGTGAACAAGGCGTCGCACGCCGACCCGGCCAAACGTCACGCAATGAACCAGTTGATGACCTTGTTGCTCGGAACACTCGACGCACGCGGCAAGGTGCTGGTGAAGTTGAACGTGGGTGCCGACGATCTGCAGAAGGTGTTGGCCGTTCTTCCGTCGGCGAAGTCGCCCACCATCAGCGAACTGGCCGGCGGCGGGTTCGCCGTCGAGAGCGTGGTGGAGAAGCGTTCCATCAACACGCTCATCCCCGCGTTGAAGGACGCCGGCGCTTCCGACTTGTTGGAACTGCCGATCTCCAAGATCGTGGCCTGACGATGGGCACGGTCGTCGAATTCGACGCCCACGTCGGCCTGGGTCGCGTGCGCGCCGACGACGGTGCCGAGTACATGTTCCACTGCGCCGAGATCGCCGACGGTTCGCGCGACATCGCCGTGGGCGCCCGGGTGTCGTTCCGCGTCGTCACGAAGTTCGGTCGTGAAGAAGCCGCCACCGTCACCCCCGTCTGACGACCGACGATTCCACGACCTCGTCGCCGTGTTGCTGTCCGTACCCGAGGGAGCCGTGGTGACCTACGGCGATGTGGCCCGCGACGCCGGTCATCCCCGTCAGTCCCGGTTGGTGGGTCGTGTTCTGTCGCAGTGGTCCGACGATCTCGACCTGCCGTGGTGGCGGGTGGTTAACGCGACCGGGCGCTTGGTGCCCGGCCACGAGGTCGAGCAGGCACGGTTGCTGGCGGCCGAAGGCGTGGCGTGTCGTGACGGTCGGGTGGTTCGCGGTCGTCACGTCGGTGGCTGAACGCCGGCTACAGCGTGTTCTTCACCTGCACGAAGGCCAGCCGGATGTTCTCCAGGGCGTCACGCAGCACCTCGTGGTTCTCGCCCAGTCGTTCGCCCAGGCCGTCCACCAGACAGCCGAGGGCGTCGATGGCCAGGGCGGCCTCGGCCAGATTCGGGGGAGCGGCGGTCAGGTGAATGGCGGCCAGTTCGTACAGACCCATGGCGTGGTTGGACACCACCAGGTCGGCGGGCGCCTCGGCCAGACGCTGGCGGGCCTCGGCCAGTACCTCGGCGGCGGCGTCGACGTCTGCGTCGATGTCCGGGTCATCGGTGTCGGAACGGTCGGGGGCGGAATTGTCGGTCATCGGGGGTCCATCGGAGGTTTTTGCTGGTCGGGGCGGTTACCCTAGCGGTCACAACTGAGGCGAAGTGGGGCGTTGCCCCCACCCGACCACCACCGGTTCACCGGCACCGTGCGTTCGGGTCACTGCGAGAAGGCCACTGCCACGTGCGGTGCTGACCCGTGATGACTTCGCGTCGTCATGTATCCACACACCATGGGAGGTCAGCCCATTGCACAGGAGTGAACAGCCATAGCACCGCCGACGAACGAACCTCGCTACAACGAGCGCATCCGCGCCAAGGAAGTGAGGGTGATCGGTCCCGATGGATCCCAGTTGGGGATCAAGGCTGTCCCCGACGCCTTGGCCCTGGCCCGGGAACTCGACCTCGACTTGGTCGAAGTGGCCCCCATGGCCACGCCACCGGTGTGCCGCATCATGGACTACGGCAAGTTCCGTTATGAGGAGTCGCAACGAGCGCGCGAGGCGCGCAAGAAGACGGCCCACATCACGGTCAAGGAAGTCAAGTTCCGGCCCAAGATCGGAAAGGGTGACTTCGACACCAAGGTGCGACACGTCCAGGAGTTCCTCGCCGACGGCCACAAGGTCAAGGTGACGCTCCAGTTCCGCGGACGCGAGATGGCCCACCCCGAGCTCGGAAGCAAGATTTTGGACGAGGTCATCGAGGCGATCACCGCGGTCGGAAAAGTGGAGACACAGGCCCGGCTGGAAGGTCGCAGCATGACGATGGTGCTCGTCCCCGACAAGAAGCCCGTCAAGAAGAAAGAGGAGTCCGGCGAGCCCACCGAGGCCGAACCCGTGACTCCCGAGTGATTCACAACATCCAGACGTTCCGCGTCGCAAGAAAAGGATCAGAGCAATGCCCAAGATGAAGACCAGCAAGACCGCCGCCAAGCGTTTCCGCAAGACCGGCACCGGCAAGCTGCGCCGCCTGCAGCAGAACCGTCAGCACCTCTTCGAGAAGAAGCCGTCCACCCGCACCCGTCGTCTCGACGGCATGGTCGACGTCCACTCCGGCGACGAGAAGAAGATCAAGCGCCTGCTCGCCGAGCGCTGATCGACCGGTTACTCACACAGGATCAAGGAAAGAAAGAGAAGAGTCATGGCAAGAGTCAAGCGTGCAGTGAATGCCAAGAAGAGCCGTCGTCAGGTTCTCGAGCGCGCCAAGGGTTACTACGGCAACAAGAGCCGTTCCGTCCGCGCCGCCAACGAGCAGGTGATGAAGTCCGGTCAGTACGCGTTCCGCGACCGTCGCGCGAAGAAGGGTGAGTTCCGTCGTCTCTGGATCCAGCGCATCAACGCGGCCTGCCGTCTGAACGACATCAGCTACAGCCGTTTCATCGCCGGCCTTAACGCCGCCGGCATCGAAGTCGACCGCAAGATCCTCGCGGATCTGGCCGTCACCGACCTGGCCGCGTTCGGTCGTCTCTGTGAGGCGGCCAAGGCGGCGCTCGACTGAGCGAGTTCATCTGAACCACGAACTGGTTCTCAGCAATCCAGCGGTTCAACGGGTGCGGCGCCTCGCGGGGCGCCGCATTTCGCGTTCCGAGGAGGGTGCCTTCATCGTGGAAGGGGCCGTCCTGGTGGCCGAAGCCGTGGACGCCGGGTGGCACGTGATCGAACAGTTCGTGGCGCCGGGGGCCGATCCGGTGGCCGGCGCCGGCACGGTGCGTCACCTCGCGGCCGGCGTGATGGAGAAGATCGCCACCACCGAGACACCCCAACCGGTGTTGGCCGTGGTCGAGCGGGCGTTCGCCGATCGCTCGGTTCTGGACACCGCGGGCTTCGTGGTGGTGGCCGACGGCATCGCCGATCCGGGCAACCTGGGCACCATGTTGCGTTCCGCCGAAGCCGCGGGGGCCGATTGCGTGGCGCTCACCCCGGGCACCGTCGATCCCTCGAACCCGAAGGTCGTGCGTTCTTCGGCGGGTGCCGTGTTCCGCGTGCCGCTGGTCGAGGACCTGGACCTCGACGTGTTGAGTCGTGCGGGCATCGTCCGCTTGGGAACCTCGTCGCATCACGGAGTCGCGTACACCGGGGCGGACCTCGCGCGTCGTGTCGCCATCGTGCTCGGGAACGAGGCTCATGGATTGTCCGATGACGCCACGGTCGACGAATGGATCACCATTCCGCATGCCGGACGTTCCGAGAGCCTGAACGTCGCCATGGCGTGCACGGTGGTGTGCTTCGAAGTGGCGCGACAGCGGCGGTCGGCATCGTGAGTCGACGGACGATTCGGCGGAATCGCTCCGTGGTCGACGGGGTGCACTGCGGTACGGTTGTCGGGTCATGATCGACGCCATCGACACCGCCCGCTCCGCCGCCGAGGCCCGCATCGCCGCGGCCTCCACGGTCGACGAGTTGCGGGCCCTCGACACCGAGTTGTTGGGCAAGAAGAGTGCCCTGGCCGACGTGAAGGCCGGGCTCGGCAAGTTGGCCACGGTGGAAGAGAAGAAGTCGGCGGGACAGGCCGTGAACGAGGCCATGTCCGCGGTACGCGACGCGCTCGACGCGCGCATCGCCGTCATCGCCCGCGCCGAACGAGACGTGCAGCTGGCCGCCGAGGCCCTGGATCTCACCGAGCACTTCGTCGCCCCCGGCCGTGGGCGTCCCCACATCGTCACCCAAGCGTGGCAACGACTCGAGGACGTGTTCGTCGGATTGGGTTTCCAGGTCGCCGAAGGCCCCGAGGTCGAAACGGATTGGTACAACTTCGAGGCGCTCAACATGCCGCCGTCGCACCCGGCGCGCAGCATGCACGACACCTTCTACGTCGATCACGGCACGACGGGAAGCACCGTGTTACGCACGCACACGTCGCCGGTGCAGATCCGCGTCATGCAGACGGTGAAGCCACCGATTTACATGATCATGCCGGGTCGCGTCTTCCGCAACGAGACCACCGACTCCACCCACCTCGCGGTGTTCCATCAGATCGAGGGTCTGGTCATCGACAAGGGAATCACTCTGGCCGACCTGGCCGGCACCATCGACGCGTTCACGAAGGCTTTCTTCGGCGAGGGCTTCGGAAGTCGTCTGCGCCCCAGTTACTTCCCCTTCACCGAGCCCAGTGCCGAGTTCGACATCCGCACTCCCGACGGTTCGTGGCTCGAGTTGGGTGGCTGCGGCATGGTGCACCCCAATGTGTTACGAGCGGGCGGCCTCGATCCCGAGGAGTGGAGCGGTTTCGCCTTCGGCTTCGGCATCGACCGTATGGCTAAGGAGCGTCACGGCGTCGGCGACGTGCGAGAGATGTACACCAACGACATTCGATTCATCGAGCAGTTCTGAGAGCCGAGCATGAAGATCGTCCACTCCTGGCTCCTCGACCTCGCGAAGTCGCTTCCCGACGACGTCGACGCCATCGCGGAAACTCTCAGCGACATCGGTCTGGCCTGTGAGAGCGTCGACCGGGTGGGCGCCACCGTGGCCGGGGTCATCACCGCACGGGTCATCAAGACCGAACGCCATCCCGACGCGGCCAAGGTGCACCGCGTCTTTCTCGACTGTGGCGACGGCACCGAGCACCACGTGTGGTGTGGTGCGTTCAACATGCAACCCGGAGACATCATCCCGTGGGCCACGCCCGGCACCACCATGCCCGACGGTCGGGCCATCGAAACCAAGCCCATCGTGGGTATCCCCAGTGAGGGCATGTGCTGTTCGGCCCGCGAGTTGGGTCTCGGCGATGATCACGGTGGCATCCTCATTCTCGATCCGAACACTCCGGTGGGCGTTCCCTACGGCAAGGCCCTCGGTCTGGCCGAGGAGGTGGTGTACGACCTCGACGTGTTGCGCAATCGGCCCGATGCGTACGGTCATGTCGGCGTCGCCCGGGATCTCGCGGCGCGCTTCGGAGTTCCGTTCTCGGCATCGGACGGTTCGATCAAGGCCACCGGCGCGCTGAAGTCGGCGCCCGTCGAGATCCTGGCCGGCGATCGTTGTCCGCGTTTCACGACCATCGTGCTCAGCGGCGTGCGTGTGGCGTCGTCACCCGACTGGATGGCCAGTCGTCTCGCGGCCGCGGGAATGCGTTCCATCAACAACGTCGTCGACGTGTCGAACTACGTCATGCTCGAGACGAACCAGCCGAATCACGCCTACGACTTCGAGCGTCTGGGTGGAGGCGGTTTCCGCATTCGTCTGGCTCGCGAGGGCGAAACCATGGTCACCCTCGACGACGTCGAGCGCACCCTCACCGCCGAGGATCTGCTCATCTGCGATCTCGATGACCGCCCCATCGGTTTGGCCGGCATCATGGGTGGCCAGAACACCGAGATATCCGACGACACCACCTTCATCGCTCTCGAGACCGCGTGGTTCGAACCACTCGGCATCATGAAGAGCGTTCAGCGCAACGGTTTGCGCAGCGAGGCCTCGGCGCGTTTCGAACGCGGCATGGATCCGTACGGCATCGATGCGTCCGTCTCTCGGTTCATCGAACTGTTGCGTCTCACCTGCCCCGATCTGGTGGTGCACGAGGGCGCGGTCGACGCCCGCACCGAGCATCTGCCCAAGCCGGTCGTGATCGACGTCCGCCCCTCGCGCGTCGGCGCCCTGTTGGGCACTCAGTTCAGCGCCCAGGAAATCGTCTCGCTCATCGCCCCGTTGGGTTTCGTCGGTGCGATGCACGGCGACACCATCTCGGTCACCGTCCCCACGTGGCGCCCCGACTGCACGCTCGAAGTCGACATCATCGAGGAAGTCGCGCGCCACTACGGCTACTCGCGCCTCGGGGCCACGGTTCCCAAGTCCACCCAACCCGGTGGGCTGTCGCCGGTGCAGCAACGTCGGCGTCGCGTTCGCGACGTCGTTCTGGGTCTGGGTGTCAGCGAGGCCATGCCGCACCCGTTCCTCACCGACGGCGACCTGGATCGCGCCGGTTTGTCGAACGAAGCCGTGCGCCTGCTGAATCCGTTGGCGGTGGGTGACGACGTGTTGCGCACCTCGTTGCGACCCGGGCTCTTGAAAGCCGTCGCGTTCAACGAGTCGCACCGTCGTCCGGGAGTCGCGCTGTTCGAGGTCGGGCACGTGTATCCGCCGAGCGACGACGTGTTGCCGGCCGAGCACGAGGTGTTGGCGGTGGTGTTGGCGGGACGTGAGGCACCGGCCGCGGTGGCCGTGTGGCGCGAGTTGGCCTCCGCGATGGGTTGGGGTGCGCGCCTCGACCAGTCCGTGGTGTCGGCGGGTCTGCATCCCACCCGTTCGGCCACACTGTCGGCCGGTCGTGACCTGGTGGGCATCGTCGGTGAGGTTCACCCCGACGTTCTCGACGCCTACGGCATCTCCCAACGCGTGGCGGTCCTGGAAGTGAACCTCTCGTTGTTGCTGGCCTCCGAGCCCAAGGTGGCGCAGTGGAAGCCGACGAGTCGCTTCCCCTCCAGCGACATCGATCTGGCGTTCACCGTGCCGACCTCGGTGACGGCCGAGAAGATCGAGAAGTCGTTGCGACAGAACGCGGGCGCATTGTTGGTGGATATCGCGTTGTTCGACGTGTACCGAACCGACGTGTCGGCCGAATCGCGTAGTTTGGCGTTCCGTCTGCGTTTGCAGGCCAACGACCGCACCCTCACCGACACCGACGTGGCCGAGGTGCGCGACAAATGCATCGCCGGCGCGAAAAAGCTCGGCGCGCAACTTCGCTAGTTCGCGTGGGGTCTCATGCGGAAGGCGTCGATCATGAACCGGCGGTACTCGTCGTCGGTGATGGCGTTGTCGTCCAACAACGAGTTGTAGAACAGGTTGGAGTTCATCAACACCACGAACACCACGCGTCGGTCGAACGATTCCCCGGGGGCCAGACGTCGGTCGACGATGTCGCAGGCCTCCACCCAGCGGGGCCACACGGCTTGGGCGATCTCGGCCAGGCGATCTCGCAACCCCTTGTTCACGGTGGCCACGGCCAGGATCTGCGAACGCAACAACGACTCCTCACGAGCGGCCACCTTGCTGGGCAGGGGGAGGATGTCCACGATGTCGGGAACGGTGATGGAGGCCATCGACGACAGAGCGGCCAGCGATGCCTCGATGTTCTTGGTGGCGATCTCCTGGAAGATGAGGGCCAACACGTCGGCGAGCAAACCGTCACGATCGTCGAAATGTCGGTAGATCTGGGTGACCGAACAGTTGGCGCGTTTGGCCACGCGGGTGACACGGAGTCCCAGGATTCCGAAGGAGCGGATGTCCTCCAGCGCGCTGGCGCGAATGCGGTCGGGTAGCGATGTGGGTGAACCGAGGTCGGGGGACTGCGAGGACATCGCCATAAGTGTGCCGTACAAATCGGTGGCGACGTGTGAAAATGTTTTTCTGAATTCCCCAGTGCCTCGTCGAGGTGTCCGCGTCAGTTCAGCGACACGTCCGCAGGACAGTCGGCCAACCACGCCACCTCGCCGCGTTGACGCGCGAGCACGGTGCGCCACAGCCGTTCGGGTTCGTCGGTGAACACGTCACTGGCCTGAGCCGTCAGCACGATCCACGCACCCATCTCCAGTTCGCCGTCGAGTTGCTGCGGACCCCACCCGGCGTATCCGTGGAAGATGCGCACCTTGGTCGGCGTGGTCTCCATCGTGGAGGGATCCTCGTCGAGGTCGACGGGCTCGACGCACTCGACGGATTCGATCACCTGACCGTCGGGGGTGATGGTGGGCACCAGGCCCAGTCCGATCAGGGCCTGCGGATCGACGGGTCCGCCGCGGAACATGATGCGCGGGTCGATCAGGTGCGCCCACGCGTCGATCTCGATGTCCAGCGGCCCGCTGGGCCGGTTGATCACCAGACCCAATGCCCCACCCTCGTTGTGGTCCAGCATGTACACCACGGAGCGGTCGAAGTTCGGGTCGCCCAATGGTGGGGCGGCCACCAGCAGTCGCCCGCGGGTGGAGGGAAGGGAGAATCCCGAACTCACCCCGTCATGCTCCCACGGCGGGGTCCCCGACAGCCATCGTTGTATTCCCATACATGGTTCCGTATGATCATACGCATGGCACCGTCAGACACTTCCTCGCCGTTGTCGGTCACCCCTCGGCGCGCCGGCATCATCGGCGCCTCCGGCTACACCGGGGTGGAGCTGATGCGTCTCATCGCCGGTCACCCGGGCCTCGACCTGGTCATGGCCACCGGTGACACGCAGGCCGGAAGCCGTGTCGCAGACCTCTATCCCAGCGTCTCGGCGCGATATCCGGACCTCGTGTTCGGCTCGTCCGATCTGGACACGGTGGTGGCGGCCGCCACCGGACTGGACGTGGTGTTCCTGGGTTTGCCGCACGAGGCCAGCATGGCCATCGCTCCCGCTCTCGTCGGCAAGGTCGGTTGCGTCGTCGACCTGTCGGCCGCGTTCCGTATGAAGGACGCGTCGGTGTACCCGACGTGGTACGGCTTCGAGCACGATCAGCCCGGGTTGTTGGCCGAGGCCGTATACGGGTTGCCCGAATTGCACCGCGACGCCTTGAAGGGTGCGCGCCTGGTGGCCACTCCCGGTTGCTACGTCACCGCGGCCACGTTGTGTCTCGCGCCGTTGGTTCGTCGCGGATTGGTGCGGAACTCGGGAATCATCGTCGACGCGGCCAGTGGCGCCTCCGGTGCCGGTCGCGCGCTGAAGCACGGCAGCTTGTTCGGATCGGTGAACGAGGACATGAACGCGTACGGGTTGCTCGATCACCGGCACACGCCCGAAATGCAGGATCAGATCGGAGCGCAGTTGTTGTTCACGCCGCACCTGGCGCCCATGAACCGCGGAATCCTCGCGACGTGTTACGCCACGCCGGCGTCGAGCACTTCCACCGACGACCTCCTGAACGCGCTCGCCGACTTCTACGTCGACGAGCCCTTCGTGGTGGTGTCCGAACGTTCGCCGTCCACCAAGGCCACGTTGGGATCGAACACCGTGCACATCACCGCGCGACACGACGCGCGCACCAACCACGTCGTCGTCATCGGCGCTCTCGACAATCTCTGCAAAGGGGCGTCGGGAGGGGCGGTGCAGGCGGCCAACGTCGCCCTCGGTCTCCCCGAGACCGCGGGCCTGACCTCGATCGGGGTGTATCCGTGAACGTGAAATCCATCAATCCCGAGGTGCGGGCCTCCGTCCTCATCGAGGCCCTGCCGTACATCCGTCGGTTCGCCGGTAAGACGGTGGTCGTCAAGTACGGCGGCAACGCTCTGGCGGGAGCCACCGAATCCGACGCCCTGGCGTTGTTCGCCGAGGACATCGTGTTGATGCGGCTCGTGGGTCTGAAGCCCGTCGTGGTGCACGGAGGCGGACCGCAGATCAGCGATCTCATGTCACGACTTGGCAAGGTCACCGAGTTCCGCGACGGCTTACGGGTCACCGATTCCGAGACGGTCGACATCGCCCGCATGGTGCTGAGCGGACAGGTCAATCCCCAGATCGTCGCGGCCATCAACGTGCACGGACGCTTCGCCGTGGGTGTCAGCGGAGAGGACGCCTCGTTGATCACCGCCTCGGCGAAGAATCCCGACCTCGGATACGTCGGCGAGGTCGACCGCATCAACCCGGGCATTCTCCATCGACTGCTCGACGACGAGTTCATCCCGGTCGTGGCCACCATCGGAACCGACGCCAGCGGTCAGGCGTACAACATCAACGCCGACACCGTGGCCGGTGCCATCGCCGAGGCGTTGGGGGCCGAGAAGTTGGTGTACCTCACCGACATCGAGGGTCTGCGACGCGTGGTGGACGACCCGAACAGCCTCATCCGTCAGACCAGCCCCGACGAACTGGACGCTCTCATGGCCGACGGCACCATCGCCGGGGGGATGATCCCCAAGGTGGAGAGTTGCGTGCGCGCCGTGCGCGGAGGTGTTCGGCGGGCCCACATCCTCGACGGCCGCATTCCGCACGTTCTGTTGCTCGAGCTCTTCACCGACGCCGGCATCGGCACCATGGTCGAGAGCGCCTACAAGAAGGTCCCATCATGAGTTCTCACGCTTTCGACACCCGCGGCCTCGACCGGTGTCCGTTCATGCCGGTCTTCGGAGCACCGGCCGTCATGTTCGAGCGGGGGAGCGGAACCGAACTGTTCGACTCGACGGGCAAGCGATACCTGGATTTCCTGTCGGGTATCGCCGTGGTGTCGCTCGGACACGCCAATCCGGTCGTTGCCGCCGCCGTGAACGAACAGATGAATCGGCTCGTTCACGTCAGCAATTTCTTCTCCAACGACGCGGCCACCTCGGCCGCCGTCGCGGTGAACACCTTGCTGCGCGAGGCCACCGGTGCCAGCGGTCAGGTGTTCTTCTGCAACAGCGGCGCCGAAGCGAACGAGGCCGCCATCAAGCTGGCGCGCAAGTTCGGCGGTCGCGGACGGCACGTGGTGGTCAGCGCGTTGGGCAGTTTTCACGGTCGCACCTTGGCCGCTCTGGCCGCCACCGGTCAGCCCGCCAAGCACGAACCGTTCCAGCCCATGCCCGACGGGTTTCGTCATGTTCCGTTCGGGGACCTCGACGCGTTGCGGGCGACGATCGATGCTTCGTGCGCGGCCGTGCTCATCGAGACGGTCCAGGGTGAGGGCGGCGTCATTCCCGCGTCCGCGGAGTATCTGCGGGGCATTCGGCAACTGTGCGACGAGCGCGGAATGCTGATGATGATCGACGAGGTGCAGACCGGCTTCGCGCGCACCGGTGAGTGGTTCGGTTTCCAGCACGCCGGCATCGTCCCCGACGTCGTCACCATGGCCAAGGCCATGGGCAACGGCTTCCCCGTGGGAGCGTGTTGGGCCCGCACCGAGGTGGCGGCGGTCTTCCAGCCGGGCGATCACGGCAGCACCTACAGCGGAACGGCCATCGCCGGTGCCGCGGTGAACGCGGTCATCTCCGAGATGCGGCGGCTCGACGCACCCGCCATGGCGCGCACCAAGGGTGAACATCTGGCGTCCGCACTCGAGAAGTTGGACGGCGTGGTCGCCGTGCGGGGCCAGGGACTGTTGCGGGCGGCCGATCTCGGCGCCCGTGACGCCAAGGCCGTCTACGTGGAGATGTTGAACCGCGGAGTCGTCACCAACGCGGTGAACGCCAACTCGTTGCGACTCGCCCCGCCGTTGACCGTGTCCATCGCCGAGATCGACGAGATGGTGTCCGTGCTGGACGCCGTCCTCGCCGACGGAACCGGAGTCACCTCATGAGCATTCGCAGCCTGTTGAACGTCACCGACCTGAGCGTCGACGAACTGGCGACGGTGTTGAAATTGTCGCAACGCGAACCGGCCTCGCTCGGTCGACCCCTGGCGTCGTCCTCCGGTCTGCCCCTCGGTGCGGCTCTCATCTTCGAGAAGCCGTCCAACCGCACCCGGCACAGCATGGAAATGGCCGTGGTGCAGTTGGGAGGACATCCCGTGTACACGCGCGGTGAGGAGGTCGGCTTCGACACCCGCGAACCGGTCGAGGACATCGGTCGCATCCTCAGCGGTTACCACGGCATCGTCGCCGCCCGGGTCTTCTCGCATTCGGTCGTCGAGCGCCTGCGGGCCTCGTGTTCGGTGCCGGTCGTGAACATGTTGTCGGACGTGTCACATCCGTTGCAGGGTCTGGCCGACGCCCTCACGATGGTGAACGAGTTCGGCGTCCTCGCCGGTCGTACCGTCGCCTACGTGGGCGACTACAACAACGTGGCCCGCTCGCTCGGTGAGGTGTGCGTGATGTCGGGCGCGCACTATCGCTTGGCGTGTCCCGTCGGTTATGACGCATCGGATGACGAGTTGGCGCGACTTTCGTCGCTCGGAGCGGGTTCGGTCGAACAATCCACCGACCCCGTCGTCGCCGTTCGCGGAGCCCACGCGGTGCACACCGACACCTGGGTGTCCATGGGGCAGGAGGCCGAGAAGGCCGAAAGGCTGGGAATCTTCGGCGCCTACACCGTGACCGAGTCGCTCATGTCGCGGGCATCGGGCGATGCCGTCTTCATGCACTGCCTGCCGGCCTATCGCGGTTACGAGGTGGAAGCCTCCGTCATCGACGGCGCCGCCAGTCGGGTGATCGAGCAAGGCCACAACCGACTCCATTCCGCGCGCGGCGCGATGGCCTTCTTGTTGGGGGTGAAGTGATGTCATCCAAGGCCCATCGGCAGCAGTTGATCGCCTCGCTCATCGCCAAGCACGCCGTCACCAATCAGCCCCAACTCGTCGACCTGTTGGCGCAGGACGGGGTGACCGCCACGCAGGCCACCGTCTCTCGGGATCTCGAGGATCTGGGTGCGGTGAAGGTGCGCGTGCCCGGTGGCGACACCGTGTACGCCATCCCCGAGTTCGCGCCGGCCCGACTCGCGCCCGAGGATCAACTGCGACGGGTGATGGGCGAGTGGGTCGCCGAGGTCACGCACAGCGGGCCGATGGTGGTGGTGCGCACGCCGCCGGGTTGTGCCCACGTGGTGGCGTCGGCGCTCGATCGCAGTGGCATGCCCGAGATCGTGGGAACGGTCGCCGGCGACGACACCATCTTCTGCGTGGCCGCCGAGCACTTCGGCGGGGCGAACCTGGCCGCCATTCTGCGTGATCTGGCCGGTCTCAAGCCGACGACGTCGGGAGGAACGAAGTGAACCAGGACGATTCCAAGACGCTGTGGCACGGTCGCTTCGCCGGCGGGCCCGCCGACGAGTTGATGGCGTACACGGTCAGCCTTCCGTTCGACCGCCGCTTGTGGCGCGACGACATCGCGTGCTCGCGGGCGCACGTCACCGGACTCGCGCACGTGGGCATCTTGACCGTCGCCGAACGCGACGCCGTGTTGACGGCCCTCGCCACCGTCGAGTCCGAGATGGCCGACGACACCTTCGTGTTCGCGAGCGGCGACGAGGACATCCACACCGCCGTGGAGCGTCGGGTCACCGAGATCTGTGGTGCCCCCGGCGCGAAGTTGCACACCGGTCGCAGCCGCAACGATCAATCGGTCACGGGTCTGCGGCTCTGGTGCAAGCGCGAGGTGCCACTGGTGGCCGCGCGCATCGTGGCGCTGCAGGAGGTTCTGCTGGATCGGGCCCGCGAGGCCGGAGTGGGGGACGACGCCGTCTATCTGCCCGGGTACACGCACGTGCAACGGGCCCAACCGGTGCTGTTGGCTCATCATCTGCTGGCTCACGGGTGGGCGTTCGGTCGCGACATCGAGCGACTGCTCGACGCTCTCGAGCGCGCCGACGTGTCGCCGTTGGGCGCGGGCGCGTTGGCGGGTTCGTCGTTGCCCCTCGACCCGGATTTCACCGCGCGCGAGCTGGGTTTCGCGCGGGCCTTCGACAACTCGCTCGACGCGGTCAGCGATCGTGACTTCGTGGCCGAGATCCTGTTCGCGTTGTCCTTGGTGGCCGTCCACCTCTCGCGCATCGGCGAGGAGTGGGTGCTGTGGACCAGCGACGAGTTCGGCTTCGCGGTGCTCGACGACGCGTACGCCACCGGTTCGTCCATGCTCCCGCAGAAGAAGAACGCCGACATCGCCGAGTTGGCCCGGGGCAAGGCGGGTCGCGTCATCGGTGATCTGACCGGACTGCTCTCCACGCTCAAGGGTCTGCCGCTGGCCTACAACCGTGATCTGCAGGAGGACAAAGAGCCGCTGTTCGACGCCCTGGATCAGGTGTCGTTGGCGTTGTCGGCGTTGGCGGGCATGATCGCCACGGCGCGCTTCGTACCCGAACGAATGCGCAGTGCCGCCGACGCACCCACCATGGCCGCCACCGATCTGGCCGAGTACCTCGTGCGCGCGGGAACGCCGTTCCGTGACGCGCATGCCGTCGTCGGAGCGTTGGTGCGTCGTTCGCTCGCGGGCGAGGGCGCACTGGTCGATCTGGTTCGGGACGAACCGCTTCTCGGTCCCGAGGCGGCCGCTTTGGTGGCGCCCGGTGTCGGGGTTCGAAAGCGCACCACGCCCGGCGGTGCGGGTCCGCGCCCGGTGGCGGTGCAGATCGAGACCTTCGAGTCGGCGCTCCAGCAGTGGAAGCAGGCGATCGGATGAACACCCGTCTGTTCGGTGAGGTTCTGGTGACGATGCTCGTCATCCTCGACCCACCCGGCAACGTGCCCATCTTCCTCGCGGTCACACGTCAGCTGTCGAACAAGGAGAGACACCGCGCCGCGTTCCTCGCGGTGGGCACCGCGTTCCTGGTGATCTCGTTGTTCGCCATCGGTGGCCAGACCATCCTCGATTACCTGCACGTGTCGGTGCCCGCACTGCAGGCCGCCGGGGGACTGCTGTTGCTGTTGGTGGCGCTTCAGTTGCTCTACGGCAAAGGTGGCGAGGACGGCTACGTCGAGGCCACACCGGAGCAGCGCACGTCGATCGCCCTGGTGCCGCTGGGCACTCCGCTCCTCGCGGGTCCCGGTGCCATCGTGGCCACCATCGTGTTCTTCAGTCGGGCCGATGGCACCGGTGAGTGGTTCACCGTGGTGTTCGGTACCGCCGTGGCGCTGTTCATTTCCTTGTTGGCCTTGCGATTCAGCGGCATCGTGCAACGCATCGTGCGTCCCACGGGCGTGTTGTTGTTGGCCCGCGTGGCCGGAATGATCCTGGCCTCGGTGGCCGTGCAGATGATCGCCGACGCTGTGACCGAGTTCGTGCGCGCCGGCGCGGAGAAGATGTAGCCGTGCCGTACCGACATTCCATCCGGGTCCGCTACGGCGAGTGCGACATGCAGCGCGTGGTGTTCAACGCCAACTATTTCGTCTACTGCGACGACGTGGTGGACTCCTGGACCCGCGTGGCCCTGGCCGACGAGTTGAGGAAGGCGGGCAGCAGCACCGACCTGCACGCCATCGGATTCGACTTCATGCTCAAGAACACCAACCTCACCTGGCACGCGCCGGCGAGATTCGGCGACACCATCGACCTGACCGCGTCGGTCTCGCGTTGGGGTAACAGCAGCTTCGACGTGAGCATCAACGGGAGTGTCGGTGGGGAAACCCGCTTCGACGCGGTCATCACGTACGTCAGTGTGGACCCCGTTTCCCAGCGACCGGCCCCGGTGCCGGACTTCGTCAAGGTCGCACTCGAGCGCTAGGCGCCCCAGTTCACCCACCGGCCGTGCGGATGCGTGGTCGCGAAACGTCTCACGAATCGACGACCCGAACGCCAGGTGACCAACGAGATCACGGTGATGTCCTCGTCCGATCCGGCGTGGCCCGGCAATTCGGGTGTCTCACGGGGGGCCTCGGCGATCACCCAACTCACATCCGTCGATCCTCCGATGCGATCGAGCACGCCGACGAATTCGGAACGGCGTTCGGGGGAGAGGTAGTTCAACACCCAACTAGTGGTCACCACCGGATGACCGTGTTCGCGTGCGCGCTCGACGCCCCCGGCGACGGAATCGACCGCGTCACCCTTCTCCACGCGGATGTCGTGAACGCGCGCGAGCGCCACCGCCGAACGCAAACGCGCGAAACGCTCCACCTGGTCGGGCCAGACGCAGGCCTCGAGCCAGCGAACCGCGTCGTCGTCACGAACGTCGATGGGGGACGCATCGATGCCGAGGGACCACACCACATCGGGAACCCGATGCGGAACGGGCGGCTCGCCACGAACGTCACAGCCGATCGTCAACGGTGCGCCGGAACCGATCACACCCCCGGGACGCACGTCGTATCCGATGTGTGGTGCGAGCAAGGTGAGCCCGGCGCTACTGCCGATGTCGATGCGGGCGAGCGATCCAACTTCGTCGTTCAGTATCGCCAGCGGGAGGAGGAACCAGTTGCACCGGCCGATTTCGTTGGTTTGCGTGGAACGTGTGGCCAGCAGTTCCCTCATCGGTTCTGAGCGTGACAGCACGAAGTCGACGAAGTGATCCGCGACGTCCCCGTGGGCGTTCGTCCGTTCGAAATTGGGGTAGTGGTCGGCCAGCGGATGATTCGGTTCGGCCAGCAGCAGGTGGTGCGCGCTGGCGAAGAGCAACACCGGGATACGTTGGGTCTCCGGGGTGACCGACATCAGGTCCAGTACCCGGGGTTCGCGGGCCACTCGTGCGGCGATGCGTCCGTACAGCGGAGCGCCGATCTCGAATGCTCGGGCGAAGTCTGCGAATCGTCGCGCGAGTTCGTCCACGACTTCACTCTAGGTTCGGCGTGGCATCGAGAAAAGAAACCCGACAAGCACTCGGATTCTTGCGAGAATGGGAGCGATGACTTCGATCGACCTCCTCGCTGATCTCGACGCTCGTGGACTGATCCACGACTCGACCGACCGCACCGTCCTGGGCGCGCGACTGCTCGAGGGACCGATCTCGGTGTACGTCGGATTCGATCCCACGGCCGATTCGCTGCACGCGGGCAACCTGCTGGGTCAGGTGATGTTGCGCCGATTCCAATTGGCGGGGCACAACCCGGTGGTGTTGGCCGGTGGTGCCACGGGCATGGTCGGCGATCCCGGTGGCCGTAGCGAGGAGCGCAACCTGCTCGATCGCGAGACACTCGCTCACAACGTGCGTTGCGTGAAGTCGCAACTGGAGCGCATCCTCGACTTCGACGGTCCGCACGCCGCGCGTCTGGTCGACAACGCTGATTGGACCGCACCCATGAGTGCACTCGAGTTCCTGCGCGACGTCGGTAAACACTTCACCGTGAACCAGATGGTGGCCAAGGAGTCGGTGCGCGCTCGCATGGAGAGCGAGAACGGCATCAGTTACACCGAGTTCAGTTACATGTTGTTGCAAGCGAACGATTTCCGTCATCTGTGTGAACACGAAGATGTCGAGATGCAGATGGGCGGATCGGATCAGTGGGGCAACATCACCGCCGGCACCGACCTCATTCGTCGTCGACTCGCGCGTTCGGCGTACGGACTCACGTGGCCGTTGCTGACGCGTAGCGACGGCCAGAAGATGGGCAAGTCGGTTCACGGTGCGTTGTGGCTCGATGCGAGCAAGACGAGTCCGTATCAGTTCCGTCAGTATTGGATTCAGTTGCCCGACGAGGACGTCGAGCGTTTCCTTCTGCAACTCACGCTTCGCCCCGTCGACGAGATTCGAGCCCTCGTGGCCGAACACGTGGCCGACCCCGGTCGTCGTGTCGCACAGCGTGCGTTGGCGCACGACGTGACCGCTTTGGTTCATGGTGAGGCCGCCGAAGCCGCGGCCGCCGAAGCCGCCGGGGTGTTGTTCGGGGGAGATCCCACCGTGGCCTCGGTCGATGCGCTCGAGGTGGTGGCCCGCGAGGTGCCCTCGTCCACGATGACGCGGTCCGCTGTGGTCGATCTGATTTCCGTCCTGAACCAGACCGGGCTGGCCTCGTCCAACGGCGATGCCCGGCGCGGTCTGCAGCAAAAGGCCTTCCGCGCCAACGGACGGGTCCTCGAAACGGAAAACTCCTTGTCAGAGGTGGGTTTGTTGCACGGGCGCTATATCCTCCTGCGCAAAGGCAAGACGAACTTCCACCTGCTGGACGTCACCGACTAGCCCCTCGGGAAATTTCTCCAAGAAGTTTGCCCGGCGGGTTGATGGTGCCCCGCATGGTCGCTAGATTTGCCCCTCGCCCCCAAAGGCCGTTCGCGGCACTCGGGAGCAACTGGCACCAACATGCTGGTCTCGGGCTTTGCCCGCGGCCGGAATGCGTGCCCGAGCCACGGCTCCTTGAAAACGGAAGAGAAGACTGAACGCCAGTGCGGGCAGTCATTCGGAGGGTGTGGCTTTGCCATTCCCGACGGAGAGGCTGTCTGTCAATTCACCATGGTCGAGCGATCGATCGTGGAACAAAAACAAATCGTCGAGCTTGTCTCGACAGAGCGGATCGCAGTTCGGCACACCTGGGCTATTCCCCCGGGTGGAATT
>Ga0315905_10001398_pt1 | contig 25914 bp, 27 predicted proteins | sample LakEriMetagenome_5_FD_203522 | JGI IMG/M metagenome (GOLD analysis project Ga0315905, IMG submission 203522) | Freshwater fungal communities from buoy surface, Lake Erie, Ohio, United States - Buoy 4 MA121 | ecosystem: Environmental > Aquatic > Freshwater > Lake | place: USA: Lake Erie, Ohio...
ATACATTCTCTTTATAGTTTCAACTGAAATAGGTTCTCCCTTTGCTAATTGTTGTGCACGAACTTTACCAACTTGAGTTGCACATTTGTTGTTGTTCTTCTCATTTAGTTCAATTCCTTTTTTCGCATTTGAACGAATACCCTGGCTATAATCAGAATAAGATTCCATCTCTATCCTTTCACCCTTCTTAAACCTCTTATCCTTACGAATAAGCGCTTTAATTTGTCCGAGTAATACATTCACCTCATTTTCACTTAGCTCATCTATATGCTTCTCTAAATCGATTTTAGAAGCCTGTACTAAAGCATGAGTAAAAAGACCTTCAATACTGAATCCTTTTACTTTACCTTCTTTTACATAGTCATTCCAAACCTTATCATCGGTAATCTTAAACATACCAACCCAAGTTCCTTCAGGCAAAGATAAACCATAGTTATTTGATTTATCTAACTTACCATCTTTAACCCAGCTTTCAACTAAATGCACTTTACCATTAATTGATTTATCGTGCTCGATAGTAGCCTTATCAGTATATTTTTTCATTAAGTAGTTTTGAGCTAATTTCTTAACTGTATGCTTTGAGAAATAAACATGATATGGGTTACCTTCACCATCTACTCTTAATATACGCTTTTCAGGTATAAGGATTGGACCAATAAGCATTTTTTGCTCATCATCTACCTTAGCAAACTGAATTACTTCTTTATCAAAGTAAACCCAATTTGATTCAATAGCCGGGGATTCCACGAGAGATATCGCGAAAACTTCGTCTGTATCATCTTCAATTCGTAATTCGTATAATAAATCTTTCATACTATATTAACAATTTCAAATTTAAAAATTATCATCCACCCGTAAAGGTAGCTGCTCTACTCGTTCTTCTATCTAATGCCTGTTGTGATGATACATCACCACTAACTACAAAAGCACGTACAGGTCTTTGAGCTGCTGATAGTGTTTCAGCTATTTGTGAAGATGGATTCATACCACCTGTTGTTTGTATTTGTGGTGCTGCTGCTCCTGCTACTCTCGGTGCTGCTATTGATGGAGCGCTAACTGCTGAACCACCACCTCCACCTGGAACACCCGCTTGTGATGCCGCTTTGTTAATTTCAGATATAGATTTAGCCGCACCTGCTACTGATGCTGCAATTGATAAACCTGCTGATATCGTGTTAATTGCGACCCATGGCGCACCAAATGTTAAAGGTGAGGCTGCTACTGCTTTAGCGTTAGCTATACCTGTATTAGCTATAATCTGTCCTATTGATGCAGCCTGTTGTATGATTACACCAGCGATTGCCAATGCGCGATTTTTACCAGCTATTTGGCTTAGGAATCCACCAAACTGCTCGAACAAACCAAGGTAAGCCATATTGATTTCATGCTTAGCTGCCGCTGCTGCTTTTTCAGTTGCTATCTCTTGGTCTGATATTACCTTTCTAGCATCAGCATACTTCTTTCTTATCTCTGTTTTCTGGAACTCTGTAAGTTCCATATTTTGTAATTCGGTTTTTTCTTGTTCTGCTAATATAGCTCTTTGTTCTCCTAAACGAGCTAAATCTTGCTCAAAATCAAATTCAACTAATTGATTCTGTCTATCTAAATCTTCTAATCTTTGTTGTAATCCAACTAATAAGATACCTCTTTCTTCTTCTTGCTTTTTAAGTAAAGCCTCTTTATCTTTTTTATCTTGCTCTTCTTTCTTCTTAGCTTCCTCATCATCGTACTTCTTCTTTATTTCTGCAAGTGTAATACGATATTGTTCTTCGATAGCAGTCATATCAGTTCTACCTGCTTCTGCTAATGTTTTTCTTTGTTCAGCTAATTTTATTCCTGCTTCATATTCAGCTCTTTCTCTTTCAGTTAATGTAGCTTTGAATGCTTCTAATTCAACTGCATCTGCTGCTTCAGCTTTCTTTAATTGTTCTTGTCTACGTTTCTCTGCTTCTGCTGCCGCTTTCTCTTCAGCTGCTTTTCTTTTAGCTGCTGCATCTGCTGCGTTCTTATTTCTTTCTTCTAAGTTTTCTTTTTCAGTTTTAGTTTGTTCCTTTGTACCTGCTTCAAAACGTTTGTATGTATCATCAAATGTTTTACTTACACCTACAAATGCATCTTTAATGCCTGCTGCACCTTCTTTAAGTGCATCAAAATCTAAAGTGAATACACCTTTTAATATTTTACCTACCGATACACCTACGTTCTTTACTAATGTGAATAGAGAGTATAAGCCTGAATAGAACATACCAATACCCTTTGTGATGTATGGTAATGCTGATGTTGCTAATTCTATAAACGCATCTAATACGGGTTCGAATGCTCTAAATATACCACCTAAGATTTTCTCTAATGCAATCCACAATGGTTCTAATTTCTTCATCGCAGTTTCACTCTTAGTGAATGCTGCAACTAATCCACCAACTGCGGCTACGATTAAACCAATAATAGATGTTTTTAGAACGGCATTAAAAGATGAGAATGTCTTTTCAGCATTTCTAATACCTTGTCCTAACATTCCTAACGGACCTGATGCGTTTTCTAAGTATCCTAAGAAATCATCAGATGTTGCATTTGCATCTTTAATAGCATCATCCATGTCTCTGATTTGCTGAGCTACTTTATTAAACTCTGCAGAACCAGCGGCAGTTTCTCTCAATTGCTTTTTTAATATTTTTAAATTAGCAATTGTAGGCTCTAAATTCGCATCTACATCAATTTTTACTTTGACCCTTTTCTCAGCCATGTGCTTCTAATTATTTTTTTCCAACCATCTTTCCATCTGATTGGTATTTCATATTTTCCTTTTGCTATTTCAACTCTTTCTGAAACACCATAGTATTCAGAAGCGTTTAATAATTCTATCAATGATTTCATCATATATGAATAACAATTTAGTTTTATTCTATCAGTTACTAACAAGTAGCTCCTGCAGTAAACGGTCCACATCCACTTAAATTTCCTTCTCTCGCACACGTTATATTATAAGTTTGTCCTGCTGGTACAAATGCTGATTGTTGATTTCCATTACAATCTTGCCAAAATATAGTACAACCTGCTATTGCCGTATATGTGTAGTTTCTACAAACTAATGATGGGCAACCATACTGACCCGTTGCTGTAATCGATACATTTGCTCCACCTGGATTTGAACTATATGTGTTTACAATTGTATAATCAGCTCCAGCGTATGTTACTCTTTCATTAGTTAAGAATGTATTTTGTAAATACGATGTAGTAGTTAGTAATGTAGATGTTGCACAATTTTGTATTTGATGCCAAACATAAACAGGTGAAGGCGTTAATGATATAACATTTGATGGACTTGATTCAGTACCACCACTACAATTAGTTATTATTCTATAATATGTAGTTACAGCCGGCGCTGATAATGTTCTAGGTGATGTACATCCTGCGGTATTACTATTACCCCAACTTATACCATCGGTAGATGTTTGTATTGTAGTTGCAGCACAATCAGTACACGTATCACCACCACCCAATGTAAAGTTTAATACAACGCTTGAACCACTTTCGGTTACTGAATTAAGAGTTGGTGTACAACAACTTGCCACAATAGGAGTATTTTCAGTTGCACTACTAAATGTATCTGCGATAATTGGACCTAATAATTGTAAATTACACGTACCATCTTTTAAACTATAATCATTTATAGCTCTTAGGTGATAATATGAACCTCTAAAGTTTACAATATCATTAAGTTCCATTTTAACATAATCAGCTAAAGGAATAATTGCAGAGCAATTTAATAATCTCGTTTTTGGATTATATAAAAGAGAAATATAAGTTTCCCAATAATTTGTATAAAGTGAGCCCGATGGCATCACACCATAAGAAGGATTTTCATTATTAAAAAGTAAAGATAATGAACCTTCAGTTGGAAAGCTACCACTAACTACATTATAATTATCAAAGTATGGAAATGAGCTTTGCGCTTGTGTTACACCACTATTAGTTAATGAACCGCTTTCTATATAATATTGTTCACATTCAACCAATCCATTATAAAAAAATAAACGTGGTAAAACTCTCGATGGTCTGTATGTAGCATCAGAGATATAAGTTGGTATGTATATAGGAATTTGTTGTGACATATATTATGGACAATTATAGAATGAACTAATGTTACCATTGAAATCAATGAATGAAGAATACTTACTATAATAGTAAGGGAATCCCCACTTCCAATAACTATACCCACCATTGAATGGAGTAGTTAAAGAAGAATCAGTAAATAATCTAGTTACTGCAGCAGGATTATTTGTATCAGCATATACTATCGTTGGGAATGAATAAGTATTAGCACAAGCGGCTGTATCACTACCATATCCGGCGTTACCAATTACATATGTGTAAGATGTAACAGGCGGTGTTATACCACCAACGGAGCCAGATAAACCTGTTCCTGCTATTCTAATTAATGGTGTAGATGCAAATGTTGTTTTAACTTCAAACTTACCTTGTGAGAAGAAGTTTGTTGTATCAGTATAATATGTTTTACTATATTCTCTATTTGCTTCTTTACTGAATTGTTGTGAAATATAATCCTGGTCTAAAGTATCTCCAAAGTTTAATTGGTTTACAGCTAAGTTATTAGCTGGAATTACTTCAATCTTTTCATCTAAATTAATGTATCTATTAAAATCTCTTACTTGTCCTTTTTTGTAAAAATTATTAAATGTTTCTATTATAAACTCATTTGATTTAGTTTTATTAGGATAAATTACTAAGTTAAACTTCTTTTGTAAGCCTGTAATAAAATCAATTTGCTTAATTCCATTTGTACCATATGGCATATTAGATGGAATATCCATAATTCTACCATCAGCTGCCTGATTCACTTGCGTAATTTGTAAGTAAGATTTTGTAGTAGAATTAGGGTCAATAGTTACAGTAGGTAAAGTACCTGTTGCAACATTTGGTCTTTGTTTTACTTGGAAATAATAATTACCCGCAGGAATACCATACAATTTGAATTGTGTTTGTAATTCGTATGTTGTATTGATACCACCCGTTCTACTATTTTGTAATTGGTCAAAGAATACAATATAAGATTGTAAAGCAGTTAAACCATATGCGGTAGAACTACCTGTTTCAATCATTTGTAATTGGAATGTACCATTTGCACTAAATGTACCTGGTATGTTATTTACTGAACAACTTATGTTTAGATTAAGGTTTAATATACCATCTAAATTAGTTGCTTTTTCTATTTTATAAGCACCATTATTATAAAATCCTTGCTCATCCGATAATTTATTATACCAAGGCAAAGTAACAAAAGTATTTGCTGGCATATTAACATCAGTCATTCCACTTCCCGATATTGCACCTACTTTTATTTTACCATAAGTTTCTAAATCAACTTCATTAAATTCAGGATATTTAAGTGCATAGTTACAAATCATATACACATCATCCATAAATGGTTCATTCATAAACGATGATGAGTATGTATATCCTGCTTCTTCAAATATTGCATCTAATACTTTTTTTACTCTAATAGCAGGCTTAAAGTTTTGCACAGTCAATGCACCATCTTGGTCATTCATTCCAAATGTTTGGAAATCACCTGATGCATATTGATAACCACTACCATAATCCGCTAAAGGATAAACTATATCACCATTGAAAAGATTACCACTCCAACTTGATGTAATAGCATTATAAGATGCAGTATGGTTATATTTTGCTAATGAAGTTAAGTTTGTAAGATAATCTCTATTGATATCTCTACCAAATGAAGATAATGTACCATATATTGTTACTTCGTATGAATCAATAAATTTATTAGCAAGAACATTTACTTTATTTAATTGTAAATACCCATTTGATAAATAAATTGAGTCAAAATCAAAATATGCAGGCACCTTTATATTTGTTGCAAAAAGGAATGGTTCATCGATACTGATATCATAAACATGCTCAAAGAAAGCGTTGTTTATTTTTGTACCTGGTAGCGTTATTTGACGAGTAAAATCAGATGGAAGCACACCAATATCAAATAAGCCTGTTACATTATTTGATAATTGAATATCTTCATCAGCAAATAAATCCAATTGTTGCCCATTAGCAACCAATCTAAAGGTAAAGGCTTGCGTTGATATAACTCCCATTATAATATTAATTTATAGCTTTGACCAAAATTAAATTCGAATTGGTATTGAATTAATTTATCTACAACACCCGTTTTGAATGTCATATTTTGTGTTGCTATTGTTATAGGTCTTATTACATTATTTTTTGAATCAACCCAATATAGTTCATCTGAAACTAATAATTGTTTTATAATATCATTCCAATCTTCTGTCAGCCAATTTGTATTTGCTAAAAGAGATTGTTTAGAATCTGATACATAGTTTAATACCGAACTATCAGTCGGTTGATATGAGAATGTAGAACTTTCCCACGTTCCTATTTGTGGAGAATATGTTCTCTTTTCAGTTTGGAATGATTGTCTACTTACTTCATTCATATCGATATAATCAAATTGACCATATCTATTTTTAAATGCAATTTGTTGATTTGGATATTTTGTAGGGCAATCTATTTCAAATCTTACTCCCGTTCCTACTGGCGTAGAACCACTATATGCTTGAATACTATACCAATCCAATGATAAACCTACAAATGCTCCAAATGGAAAGCCTACGTTAGCCGGTCCTTGTGGATAGTTTAATATACACAAAGATGTTGTTGTAGCATTTTCGGTAATTAAATCGGTAGCAGTTCCTACATTTGAATTATAAACAATTCTATCAGGAACAGTAGTACCTACATTACCAATAAAAACTCCCATAGTACCAACATCAGTATTTAATACTGATTGTGTTACAGGTCCATCGGTCATTAATGGCCAAAATGGAGTTTTATTATATATTTGTTGTCCGATTGGTTCTGGAAATATACCATAACCATCCAATGCTCTATAAGTTTGTGAACGAACATGCGAACCTGTTACATATACACTACCTGAAAGATATTGCCAATAGAAATCAACTGCATAATACATTACGTTTGAAGAATTATCAATTCTCAAATCAGTTAATGTAGAGTTTATAATTCTATTTAAGTCGAAAATACCAACTGTTGCGGTATTTGGAAACTTTAATATTGTATAATCAGCTGTTGAAGAAGATTGGAATAAGTTACCTTGCCAATAGTATAACTCACCTACATATTGAAATGAAGATGATGTATATACAGGCGTATTTTCAGCCACCGTAAATATAATAGGTGATTGAGCCAATGAGCAAGATGCAGGAGTTTGTGTAATTGAAATCGCCATTACGCTTTTATTTTAAATAACCAATAACTCTAAAAAAGTATTGGATGCTACATTAAGTCTTTAAATTCCCTATCTACTGCTTTAGCAATTTCATCTGCTACTTCATCAGCAATTTGATTGACATATTCATCAATCATTTTTTGTATTTGAGGGTCATTCAATGCTTGCTCAGCAAAGTTTATTGATTTAGGTACGTTTGGTGTTTTACCATTTCTGACTGTAGATGACACGTTAGGGTCATTCCAAAACTTACCATATTCTGCACCTGGTGGCGATACATCTAATTCAAATTCAAAAGAGCGTGTTGTATTAGTTTTAGATTGCTTAATCATACCTGAAGGACGATTATAATCTGCTAACTTACGTTTTAGATTACCAGTCTTTTTAGGTGCTTTTAAAACAGCTAAATCCCTAATTCTATTTGCTATTTGTGCTAATGTTGCCATAATTACGGAACTAATGAAGATGTAAAGTATCTATATCCCCAAAATGCTCCTGTTGTATCTTTCGTAATACTACCAAGGTTGTTAGCTATTGTTGTACCTACAATATAATTTCTTTGTTCCCTATTAGCAGTCGTACCTTCTGTTCCAACTTCATTAGAAGTAAGAATCGAATTTCCTTTGGTAATTCTCCAGACTTGTGGCTGATTACTTAAAAGATTATTACTTTGTACACCAGATTGTGGAGCCCATTGAACAGGCCATTGAATATGATTTGTAGTACTAGCAAACGATTCACTTACTGATGGCAAGAACCAATCATTATAACCATTTATACTAGCCGTAAATGCATTTGCAGCAATTGAAGCAGTAGCAGGTGTAAAATTTCTTAAAGCTTGCGTATTACTTGCACCTGTTCCATATGCTTTATTATTTATATTAGTTATAGTACCATAAAATCCCCATCTATTCGTAGCAGGTAGTACGGATGATGTTGCAACTGATGCAGTAGTTATAATTAATCCATTTTGATTTGGATAACTTCCTGTAACATATATTACCATTCCTCCACCTCTTAAATCTCCAACTTGTAAACTTCCTGAAACTATTGGTTGACAACTACCTGAATTAACTTGCTTAATTACTCCCGAAGGTCCATTATCATTTACGTCTATTGCTCCTGATATTGGCATAACAGCCCAAGGAAAAGAACATACAAATGAACCGGTAGATAATGGTGTAAATGGTCCTATTGTTATCGCGGATGATGATGGTTGATTACATGGAACATATCTTATATAAGTTTCTGGTGCCGTTGATGTTTGATAAAAGAACTCATAACACGAACAAGATTGACAATTTGTTTCCAAACATACTCTATCTAAATTAAAATTATTAACTGTTCCTGTGCCAGAAAAGTTATAATTTCTTTCTGCAACACAAATTCCTTGATTTACAACAGTTGATGATGTGTATCTTATAATTTGTGTCACTTCACCATTACATGGTTGGTAAGTTAAATCAATATACTGACCAGATGCAATTGTTAATTGAAAATCCAAATAATTACAATTGCAAGATGCAATTACATTACCACTTCCACCCATAAACGACAAAGGAATATACATATTATATTAAATTTTTTGTTGATGCTGCAAATAAATTTGTAGTATCATATGTAACAAATGTAATTATATCAGTTGCACCAGATATAGCTGATGCTGAATATGCTAATAAATTTGGAAATTTAATGTTTGATGGGTAAGTTAAACTACCAGTCGTTGCAGGTTGTAATACTTTTAAAGTTATTGTTTCACCTGGTTGTATATTTGTGGCAACTAATCTTGTAGTAGCTCCACTAGCTAATGTTAAAGTAAAGAAGTTACCCAATGAACAATCCATACTTGCAGTATTAGATGTGATTGTTAAAGGTACTACAACTCCTCTTACACTTCCGCTAAATGTTGAATTACCCATTACATTTAATTCAACTGCTGCTGAAGATGAAAGTATTAAACTTCCTGTTATTGTTTGGTTACCATTAAATGAATTACTTCCAGTCGTTGCATAAGAAGCAGTTGCTGCTGATAATTCATTTAATCTAGTTATTGTAGATGATGTAAATGATTGTAAAGATGAAGTAGCAAATTCTAAACTTCCTAATCTTTGATTTATAGAAGAAGTATAAGAATTAAATGAAGAAGTAAATAACTTCTGATTAATTTGATTTTGTAAGAATGATGCAGTTGCATCTAATTCAGCTTGTGTAGCAAAATCAATTTGAAGAGATGAACTCCAACTTTGTAATTCAGTAAATTGAGAAGATACGGAAGAACTAAATGGCCCTTCTAAAAAATCTAATCTACTATCAACCGATGTTGAAAAGTTTATATATGTAGATGAAGTAAAATTCTCTAATGAATCTAATCTACTATCTACTGAAGTACTAAAAGGTCCTTCTAAGAAATCTAATCTACTATCTACTGATTGAGAGTAAGTTGTTACATTACCAATTCCACTAATTGTAGAAGAAGAAATATTTCCTTTAACATCTAAATTAGCAGATATACCCATAGAACCTGTCAAAGAAGCGCTTCCTGACATTATCACGGAACCGATGAGGGTTTGTGTATCCGAAACCTCATCTCCTAATATATTGCTCCCTGATGAGTAAATAATCGATGATGATTCTATTAGTGTTACTACCTTATTTGCGGTTAAAGTACCAACTACGTTTAAGTTATTTCTTACTTCAATATTAGAAGCAGTAATATCATTTGTGAATATAGTATTAGCTCCACTTGCAGTAAATGCTGCTCTTAATGAAGATGTATAATTTTCAATGTTAGTAAATTCAGACCACAAAGATTGTGAGAATGTAGTTACGTTACCTATACCTGTTATAGTTGATGAACTTATTGCATTAGAAACAAATAGAGAACCTGTATTTCTTTGGCTTCCACTTACTTCTAAATCACCATTAATTCTTACATTATCATTTACAGTTACCTTACCTTCAATATCAAATGTACCTGATATAATAAGATTTTCAGAAACTTCTAAACTTCCGTATATGCGTGCAGTAGGTGAAGTTCTACCTGTGAATGTATAAGATTGTGCTATTTGTGGAGATTGACCTGCCATTGTAATATAATAGCCGGATACCGATTTAGATACAGCTGTTACTACACCATTTGTAACGTTAATACCATTACATAACCAACCAACTTGCACATCGGCAATTGATGGAGGATAATTATCAGATTGATAACTACCAGTCACATATACAGTATCCGTAAAAAATGGTTGTGTTGAGTTTGTATATGCCGGAGTAGATGCAGTAAAGTATGTATTTAAACTAAATGCACCACTTAATTCAGTATCACTCATTACATTTAAATTTAATGTAGTTACTGAATTTGATGCTGATATATCACCTCGTGTATTTACTGATATGCCTAATCCATTTCCAAGTCCATCTTGCAATTCTACTAAAGTAGCTGAAGCAGTTCTATCATTACCTAAATGAATAAGTGATGTATAACTTTGTGAAATGTATTGATTTGCTAAACTTCCCATTTTATATTATTTATCTTTTAATCGTATTGCCACATTCTATATGCTACCGCAGAACCGGATGACCAGTTTTGAGGTGTTGTACTCCAAACTTGCGGATTAGCCCATAATTCACAATACTCACACGTTCCAAAATCAACATATGGTAAAGCAAGTATTGGCAAATTCACAAAATCAAAATCGTTCTCACCATTAAATGTATCTACAATAGTATAACAATTGTAGTCATAGTAGGTAGTGATGTCTCTTCTCGCATCTAATATATATTTGCTCATAAAGACCTGACCTATACTACCACTTTGGTTTAATACTGCCTTATATCTTTCACCCGTATCACACTCTTCAATTATATAGCCACTTCCCGAAGGGTTAACTAAAAAAAAAAGACAACGATTTTTATCGTTGTGAGTAGTTAACTCAAAGTTGGCTACCCACCCCGCCAGTCCGTTATTAAACCTATCGGAGAAGGGTTGACAAACAATATCTCCGTTTACTTCGAATCCCTGCACCCCCCTCTGTGTGTATGCGGTTAAATCGTTTAATACTGCAAGTGTGTTAGCGTGTATATCAACCATATCATCCACTCCATAGAACGGAATTGTTTGAGCGTTTGTGCTACCTGATGATTCATTGTTTAATAGTTTCTGCTTATCAGCAATAGTTAACTGAACTGTAAAAGTAGTTGTTGATGTTTCAAATCTACTATCAGTTATTAACACATTACCCAACGGATATTCAGGATACTGCTTATCATCAATCGAATCAACATCACCATAGGTAACGGATTGAATCGATGGATGGTTCTTCATTATTGTCTTAAAGTAATTTAAAACATTGTAATAAAGAGAGTAGTTTACGCCTGTGTTATGTACAATTTGTTGATTAGCCATAGTTTATTATAATTGTATTCCCTGGAAGTACTGATTGTCCTGCGCTGGATATATCTGCGTTTGATTTCCAACACTTTGTAAGTACTGCGGAATATTGTTTGAGTATGCAATCAAATAGTTTTGTAATCTCAACGCATAGTAGTCAGCATTGTTCTGAGCTTTCATTAATAGGTAATCTATCTCCGATTTTGATGGAGCGACGCCTTGCTCACTTTGTTGCTTCACAGCGCCATTAGATTTGAATTGTACTGAACTGAATGGAATATATTCTACACAAGCATACCACAAAAGTGTATATTTGATATGTTCATCCATTAAGTCCTGATAGTATGAATCCAATGTACTAAATGTATTTGTTTCAATCTTTGATTGTAGATATTCGAATAGTACTGTACCTAATAAATTCTTTAAGTACTTATCCTGCGCAGTTCTACAAAATGGTAATAGAGCATCTGCATCTATCGCACCTTGCAGTGGACTATTTTTGATTATATCGTTTCTTGTTATAAAAAGTGCGTACGCCATATGTTTAATTATTTAAATTCTTTTTCGAAAAATGCTGACTTAGTTCCAACTCTTCTTATCAAATCAATTTCATCTTTATCACTATTCATTTCAGTTATAGCAACATCTTCGTTTGTATCTACCGGCTCATCCTCAATAGTTGCAGGATTTTCCATTGAATCATTTACTTCATCCTCAACTTGCTCAATACTCTTATCAGTTTCTTCAGCAGTTGTTGAAAGAATTACTAATGGAGTTAATTGCTCAAAATATAATTCAGTATCAGCGTATCCACCACACGTTAATGCGTAATCAATTGCATTTAGCAAAATGTTTTGGAATGGCATGATTGTCATTGTTTGCATAATAGAGAATGCCGTTTTCATTTCTTCTGATTGAGAAGAGAATCCATTGTTAGCAGTTCTAATACCAAACAAAAGTGGTGATGTTACTCTATGCGATACTAAGATTCTGTCTTGCGCATATTCCGCAACATACTCAAACTTTTCGTGTAGATTATCGATACTAATTGTATCAACGGTTGGTTTTGTGGTGACATCATCGTTAAATGATAACATAAATCTACCAGCGTTATTTGTGCCTGTAAACTTAGCCTGTAATAAATCCTCAATAGTTTGTCTTTCTTCCGGTGCAGGTACTCCATTGTTAAAGTTTACCATAACCATTGGTAAGAAACCATTTGTGATATTACTTAAATGTAAATTACTTAATTCAGCTTCACTAATACTGAATTGTAATGATGAAACATAATCAGGTAATGCATAGTAATACAAACCTGGACAATAATGTTTGATATAAAGAATCTCCATTTTTTCATTTGATGTTTCAAACGCAGGAATCTTCTTTTTATCTTTTACTTTTCTTTGGTCATTCCAATCAGTACAATAATAGTAATTATCTATTCTCGGAGAACCATATAGTTTTTCAGCACGTAATGTTTGTACTGGTATGTGATACATTTTAATTATCTTAGTATGCTCATCGTTCCAATATACTTGGAATGCAGCATTACCAAACAATTTAAAATCAAATGATACTCTTTTTAATTCCTCTTGCGGAAGGATTTTAGCTAAAGTATTATTGAACTCTTCTTTTTTAGAGTAAATACCTTTACCAAATATCAAATCAGCAATACCTTCGATGGATGCTGCATTAGTTGTAGAGTGATTGTAAGCGGCTGTTACTGCATCAAAGAAATCATCATGTCCATAAACACCAAATGGCACCCAGCTATATCGAGTTTTTGTATCTTCCTGAATTACAGGAAGTTGGTTTGTGTTTACGTTAACTACTGAAAATTTTTGTTGTTGTTTCATATTAATCCATTATTATATATCGATTCTCTGATTGATGAGAAATATATTGCTTATTTTGATTTTCATAAACGCTCTTATCAGTACTTTGAGAAGCATATACCTGAATAGAGCCGTTCCATATTGGTTCTAATGAGCCACTATTGATTAGTGTTGCTCTATATTCTTCACCAACAATTGCACCACTTATGTTTAAAGAGAATGATACATATGATTCGTATGATTCGTATGTTAATCCACTAATTGATGCAGTAAAGTTTTGTAGAGTTGTCATATCTTGCAAACTCATAGTGAATTGAGAACTGGCAGTAGGCTGTGTTCTGAACACATATTGATTGCTTTGTGATATAAAATATGCTAACATTATCTCGTATTTATCTTGTCTTTATCTATAAATAACAACTACGGAAGTATAAATAGTTAAAACAAAAAAAGGGTACTACCGAAGTAATACCCTTTAATATTTTTTAGCTTATACTGAATTAGCTATATACGATAGTTGGTTGTGCTGATAAACCAGCGAATGGGTTAGTAGTTGTACTACCACTCAAAAATGCTGCTGGCAATTGCTCCATACCTGTGAAAGTTACTGAATAACCATAAAGGTCACCCATTGCACCCCCGGTTTGGATAGTACCTGCGGTAACATCTGCACCTTCTCTTTCACCAACTAACAATGCATCTCCATTCATAGTCCATACAACGATTTGAGGTCTACCATAAGCCATTAGCTTTAATTGAGTAGTCATTTCGTTAGTTAATTTCTTCAAATTAAGAGTTAACTCTTGAGAGAAGAAAGTAGTACCATTATCACGAGATGTGTTTACAGTTTCAGTATATGAGCTGTTTCCTTTTAATTCGTAGTAATATACAGTCGAACCCGAAGGTAAAGCGGTAACTTGACCACTTCCGTTTTTAGTAAAGGAGCCAGTAGTGTAGTTAATAAAGTAAACACCGGCTAAACCGCCTACTGATTCTTTACATACTTCCTGACGTCCTTGCGTTAATAAACAAGCCATATCTGTTGTGTTTTAAATTTTTAAAATTTGGTGGGAAGTTTGCGGCTGTCCCACCATTTATTTTTTAGTTAGTTAGTTACTATTAGTATGCACCATAGTAAACGATGTCCTGACCGATACCGAATTGAGTACCTGCAGTATATCTCATAATTATTCTATAATTTTGAGAACCATCGATGTTTGCCATGTCTAACACTCTTACTTCATTGTAGTCAGATAATAAACCTGTACCGAAGAATAAGTTAGATTTTTGAGCTGCAACGATTTTAGATGCACTCATACCTGGACATAATACGATTTCAATACCATTGAAGTTGAATGGTTTTTCACCAACGTTTAATTGGTTGTTCCATCCGTTAGCACCTACTGCTCCACCTGCTAATGCTTGTTGGTAAGCTTTTGCTACGTTTGTTGGAACGTATAACAATAAGTCTTCCTTACCATATACAGTATCAGGGATAGTATCTACTACAGAGTTCATTACTGATAATACGTTTGCTGAAGTGATGCTACCAGAGATGATAACTGAACCGCTTCTTGCTGGCAATACTGCTCCAGCTCCACCAGCTGCAATAGATGCAGATAATGCAGTTTGGAAACCAGGGAATGAACCATTCGCTGTTGTACCTTGCCAAATTGCTGTTTCAGTTGCTTCTGCTACTTTACCACCAACGTAAGATACTAAATAATCGTTGAAGTTCTTTGGAATTTCATCGAATGCAGAGAATCCTAATTGTAAAGCTTCCCAGCTATCTACAAATTCTTGCTTACATAATTCCAAGTTAACTTGTAGTTCCTTTGGAGTTAATACTCTTTCAGAGATTGCTACAGAACCTGAAGTTACGAAATCACAACTAGCATCTTGTACGATACCAGATACGTCTAATTTTTGGATTACAGATTTGAACTTAACATTTGGCATGATAGTTACTAATTTGTTATCCAAAGTTCTTGCACTTAACAATGCAGCTGCTATATAGCCAGATGCTGCCTCACCAGCGTAAGTTGTGGTGATAGTAGGAAGTGCGAAATTTTGTTTTGCTTTCATTTTTCCTTTGTTTTTTAAATGAGTTAAAATATTTTTACTTATAAAGTTTAGATAAGAAAGATGATTGTGTGTTACTCACTTTCTTACCATATGATTTTGATTTTTCTGCTGAAAACTTAACACCTTCTTCAATTGGTGCTCCGTCTAATTTAGGAAGTTCCATTTCTTCGATATCATCTTCTTCTTTGATATCAGCTTCTTTGTCTACTACTTCCTCTTTTACTTTCTCCATTTCCATCATCTTCTTTTCCATTTCTTCGATACGATAAGCCATTTCTTCAACTTTCTTTTTCATATCTCCAAATTCGATTTCGATAGAACGTTCTTCATCCATTGGTTTTTCATCATCAGCAGGAATAGTTTCAACTTCTTCAGTTTCCTCTGCCATCATAGTGCCAGATTTAACTTGACCTGTTTGGTCTTTTACTTCGTTTGCTTTCTCCTTATCGCCTGATGCTTGTGGAATATCTTTTACTTCAACATCTTCTAATTCAACGTTTTCTCTTTCAACGATTTTACCATCTTTAGTGATAACTTTGATAAGAACTTCGTTTCCTTCAGTGTCTTTTAAAGATAACTCATGCTCACCATCCGGTGCAGGAGTTTTAGTTCCATCTTCTGATACTACGAACAAATCTTCACCTACATCGAATGTAGCTGATTCTACGATTGTTCCATCTTTCAATTTTGCGTAAGTTAAATTAACTTCATCAGTTGATAAAAGAGTTAATATCTTACTTAGTACTTTTTTTGCGTTCATAATTTTATGTTTTCTAAATTATATAATATATAACAACTTCGGTTTGAAAAGTTGTAAGTTTTTAAAATCTTGTTACAAAGTTATTGTAAATATTTGTCAAATCGGTTGTACTTAATGCCGAATTATAATGTAAATACGCCATCAAATATCCATTAGCATATCTATCACTTACTGCATTATCAAATCCAATATTTGCAGTTCCTGTTCCAGTTCCACTTCTATCAAAGTTTTGTGTTTGAGTTGCAGAGCTTGTGTTTCCATCTAAATAAGTAGTAGCAGTTGTATTGGGTGAACTATATGTTACAACTTGTCCGTATTGATGCCAAATAGTAATATCGGATGGAGTTGATGTTGCTGAAAAGAATGTACTACCTCCACCTGATGTATTAAATAGAATTGGACAAAATCCTTTACTTCCACCTAAAAATGCAGCAAGATATCCATTGTTACCTCTTAAATTTGGAACACCTGTATCTTTTGAGAATGTAGAATCTATATTTTTCCAAATTATAACAGTAGATGTATTTGATGTAAATGAAGCAGTATAATCTATTCTTTGAGAACTAGCATTATTCAATCTTAATATACCACCATTATCAGTACTAAATGTTGGTGAGTTTACTAATGTACCATTATTACCATTTCCGCTTACATCATTAACAGTTGTACCACTTCCACCATATGAAGATGGATTTCCAAAATCATATATAGCGTACGCACCAGCGGGGTAATTAAAAGTATTACCACCCGCTGCTGCTTTTATTATTTGTCTATTAAAACCAAAGTTTTGAAATATCATTATACTAATGCTTTAGTTGCTACTAAATTTACTTTAGATGTATTGAATGCTACTAATGAAAGGATATCAATACTTCCTGCACTTCCACTATATGCACTTCCTGATGGTTGTGCTACGTTTGGTGAGAATGTAATTGATGAACTTGCACTTGCACTTACAATTAAAGTAGATGTAGTTCCTGGTTTAATATTTGTTATGTTTAAGTGTAATGGAGTTACTGATGATGTTACTTCAAAGTAACTAGCTAAATTAAAATCAATAGATGCAGTATTAGATGTAATACTTGCTGAAACAACATTACCTGCTACACTGCCTGTAAACGATGCACTACCACTTACGTTTAATGTACCTTCTACAAATGTGTTCGAACCACTATCGATTAAGAAACCAGTCTTTCTAGTCGCTTCACCCGTACCTGTACCTACTGCGAATACCGTTTCAGCAGTTTGGTCTTTTGTTCCATCAATTGCATTCCATCTACCAACATATACTGAACCCCAATCACTTCCTGATGTTGCTGTTGACCTAGTATTAGTTCCTAATGCTATTAATCCTTGTCCAATTAATGCTGCAGAATTAATTTGTGCATTATCACCATTTAAAGATGCAGAGAATACGTTAGCAGTACCAAACATACTAGCGTTACTAATTGTTCTACCAGGAGGGCCTGTAAGTGTTGTGTTGGAGCCTGATAAGAATATAGTATTGGAAGAACCAATGAAAATATTACCATTAACATTCGATACTACTTGTGAACCTGTTGTAGCGGGGAAATAAGAGTTATTTATAGTTAATCCACCCTGAATATTATTACCACTAAAACCGATAGATGAACTATCCATATTCAATGTAGCTGTTCCACCAATGATATTAGATGATGCAACAACTGATGCAGATAATTGAGTTTTAGATGCTACTGCACTAATAGTTCCAGCTAATATATTTGATGCTAATGTTAATCCACTTACTGCTCTTTCAAAATGATTTGTTGCAGATGTACCTAAATTGATTGTACCTCCTCCTAATATGTTATTATTAATATTATATGTAGATGAACTAACAGGTCCTCTTAATGTTAATGGATTTGCTGAATTACCAAAATAGTTATTAGCTATTGTTGGTGAGAATGCCATACTTCCACTTATTTGTGGAATTGCTACTCCACCACCTCCGACTGCTATATTACCACCAGTCATATATCTTTTAAATCCTGCAGTTGGTGCTGATGGGTTAGCAAATATATTATTACTACCTGATACGATTGTATCACCAGTACTTGTATTTGATTTGAATATTAAGTTCGTATTACCATTTATTTGCGAAGAAGTAATATGTGAAAGAGCTGCATATGTTGGAGTTGCTGTTGAGTTACCAATTACTAAACTACCTGATTCAGATAATAGATAAACTTCACCTTGTCCTGTACCTGATACGCTATTAATTGTTTGAACTCCTATAAAGTTATTCGAACCAGTCGTTGCGAAACTACCTGTATCTATTGTAGTTCCAAATGATGATGTGGCAACAGTTGTAGATACACCACTTGCGTTACCAACCCACACATATCCTTGCTGTAAAGATGCGGTAAATGTTGAACTAGCTTTTAAACTACCTGTAATATCTACGTTACTATTTACACCTGCATTAATTACTAATGGTGTAAACATTGTTACTCCACCAACGTTTCCTTGGAACTCAACAGGGTTATTTTGGAATGTTGTAGTGTTTCCAGCTGCACCTGCTAATGTAAATACTTTAATATTACTTGCTCCATCTCTACTAAATGCGATATCACCAACACCTGGCACTAATTGTACATTGTAATAAGATGAGCCACTAATGAAACGAACATTAGAACCATCGCCAATAGATAAAGCAGTTGTGTTAGGACCTGAATAGAATCCATTAGATGCTGATACAAATCCATTAACAGTTTGATTGCCAGTAAATGTATTTGAGCCTGTTGTAGCGTAACTACCAGTTGCTGCTATTAAACTATTTACCTTTTGGTCATTACTTGCAGTATATGCGTTAAATGTTGTATTTGAAACTGAATTACTTCCTCCACCAACATCAACTCTATTTAAACTTGCTATTATTGATGCAGCTGAAGGTGTTGTTGGTGTTGTACCTTGTGGTAAATATTGCCAAGTTGTGTTAGCACTATCTGAAGCCCATTCTAATTCAACAACATCATTTTGATTAAGAGTTAGTAAATAAGTCCATGCAGGTAACAATTTACTATTAGAAGGTAATGTTACATCTCCTCTAGTACCTGGTACCTCAATACCATTTACATTTACCCAAACTGAAACTATTGCTGCACCTGAACCTTGAACTGCTTGTCCACTCCATTGTAAATTATATACACCATATGCACCTACTTGTAATCCAGTGCTACCTGAAAGTATTACACCATCAGAAACATCCGTTGTATTAAACTTAAATGCATATGCAGTATTAGCACTACCTGATTGAGTTGTACTATCTTGGAATGCACCATAAGAACCTGTTACATAAATACCACTACCTGTTGGTATAGTTAAATTAAATGTAGTTGCATCTCCTTTTCTGAATTGTAATATCTGTCCACTTATACTTGCAGTAGTTAAAGATAAACTTGCTGAAGTATATAAAGATGAAGTTGCAGATTGTAATGAAGCAGTAGCCTGATTTAATTGAGATATAGAGTTTACTATACTTGCAGTCGATTGTGATGCAGTATATACGTTTAATGCGTTTATACTAACTTGCTGTGATGCAGAACTTGCATTCAATTGTGATATAGATGAATCCGTAGATGCAGTATATGCGTTGAATGAAGATGTAGTTACAAAATCACCTGCACTTCCACTAACATCAGGAATGTTTACACTAAATGTAGTTGTATCTCCTTTTGTGAATGTTAAGTTACGAGTACCATTATTAAATGATGCCGTATATAATGCCAAACTAGCTGAAGTATTTAAACTTGCAGTAGTTGATTCTAAATTATTTAATCTAACATTAGTTGAAGAAGTATATGAATTGAATGATGCGGTTAATTGGTTATAAGAGCCCGTATCCAATCCATTAACTGAAATGATTGCTACACCACCTATAACAGTCGCACCGATTGCAGAACCTGTAAAGTTAAGTGATACTGCGTTACCTTGTGGAATACCTTCATCTAATATCGGCATTGAGATTGATGCGGTGATACCTGTAATCTTACTACCATTACCAATAAATTCAGATGCGGATACAAATGAACTTGCACTAATAGATGTGAATGTATTAGCAGAAGTAAATGTGTTTGAGCCCGTAGTTGCGTAACTACCAGTCTTTGCATTTAAATTATTGATTGATGTTTGTTGTGATGCAGTAACTGAATTTAAATTAGTTATACTAACTGCAGTCGAAGCAGTAAACGTATTGATATTAGTTACTGATGTATTTAAACTTGCAGTAGTAGATTCTAAATTAGAGAATCTAATGTTTGCTGATGCAGTATATTGTTGTAAAGATGCAGTAGCTTGGTTTAAGTTACTGATATCAGGTATACTACCCGTTGCAACAGTTACATTAAATGTACTACCATTACCCTTTGTGAAAGTAATTGTATTACCTGCTGCAGATGCGGTTACTAATAGAGAGCCGGTAGTTAAACCTGTTGCTGATGCAGTGAATTGTTCTAATGCATCTATTTGCTGATTCCAACTTCCACTATCCGTATTATACTGAGTCTGATTAACAGTTGAATCAATCATATCCACATTAAATGCTCTTAAATTGGATGGGGTGATTGCTCCGTTATTGTTATTCGGAAATTCCGTATTGTTTTCTACCTTTAAGGCCTGTTTTGAAATTTCTGCCATGTTGTATTTATTTTTAATCTAATATTATATCGAATCCATCAGAGTATCCATCAGAGAATGCTCCACCTTTAGTTCTTACTGGTGATTCAATTACACCAATACCTTGCTGCATCAAATGTCCTTTACAGCATCTAACATCGTATGTATCTGAATCTAAACATAAGCAAGCTCTCCTACTATTCTTAGGTGAACTTAATCCTAAAGTAGGTCCAACGTATATACCACTCTCATTCTCTCTATTGACAGAATAACGTAGGTTACCATTTCTGCTATTTGACCATTTTCCCATTGATACTTTGTTTATTAGAATAACAACTATCGAAACATAAATTGTTATCGGTTACTCATTTTAGCAACTGATTCTTTATGTAATAGATTTTCTAATACAACTTTATCAGCTCTATAAGCTAAGTATAACAGACATTTCTCTAACGGCTCTTTAACAATGACATCGAATTTGGTAATGTCCCCATCGGCAAGCTCAACAATTGTAGCATATGATGCCCACTTCTTTGCAAAATTGGCTTGATGTTGGGAGGCAAGTCCATCTCCATCGAAGATTTCAGGGTAGCGCTCAGCAAGTCCGTTAATAAATTGAATAAAAAAAAAAGTGCCCCAAAATGAACATGCATTGGCACATCTAAGAACTTCTCTGAATTATCTTCAGCTACATATGGTTTAATAGAATAGTATTTGCCTATTTTTTTATCTATTGGTCTGTATAAGATATTCATTATCTTAATCCAATTCTCATCTATCTGAATTGTTTCAAACTTAGTAATGTCAGAATAAGCACCATAACTCATCTCTCCCAAATTAGGTTCAAAGCCGTATTCAACGCCATCTATTGTAATAAATTGCTGTAAAGGTAATTCAGTATTCATTAAGAATGAGCCTAGCTCACCTTTAATCATATTGTAATCATCTACGGATAATCCTCTTAGATATTCAGCCGGCAAATTACATAAGTGCATAAGAAGTAAAGCAACAGTTGCTTCTTCATCATCTTCATATGATTTTAATTCGTTTTGTAATTGTAGCCATTTCTTTAGGTTGATATCTGCATAAGATGTAGGTATCTTAATTTCTAATTCCTTTACCATATATTGTTTTGTTTTAATATTAACATTAATCTTTTTACTTTAGCTTCTTCGTTATCTAATTTAGCCTGCATTGCTATAATGCCTGCACGAAGGTCTTCATTTGTTTGTTGTAGCTCTTTTGCAAATAGAATTAAATCTCTTATCTCTTCTGCTGTCCACGTTTGTTCTTTATCTAATACTGATGACATACTTTCCTTTGTTTGTTGCTTTTTGTGTTAACTTCATCATTGCTACATAACGTGCAGCATCCAATAAGTGGTCTAATCCACCTTCGGGTGTATCTGTAATATAACCATGCTTATCAGTTGCGTATTGATAGGCATACATCTCATTGATTAGGTTTTGTGATTTCTTATGTACATGCAGTTTATGATTCTGCAATACTGATATACCAAACTTAATACTATCAGGTCCTTTTTTTACTGCCTTTGCATTAAAGCCCATTCGGTATAACTCTTCTATTGAACGTGGTTCAGAACTATCACACCAAATCTCTTCAGATTTAGTTATGTCTAATTTATTTAGTTTATCCGAAATATCTTTTAGAACTAATCCCTTCTCATATAGTATCTCTTCTAAGTAAAGGTTATCACCATTCTTATAAACTGCTACAACAGCAGTAGGGTCTTGCGAATATCCCCAGTCCAAACCAAATGCCACAAACTCCGCTTCGTAATCTTCAACTACTTCAAAGTTGTATATTGCTTTATCATTTGCAGCAAACTCACCTTTACCATATATTGTCCATTGCTTAGGGTTCTTATATTGTAACTCTTCAATTGCTCTAACCATTTCGATAGGCAAGTATATGTTATCTTTATATGTGGTAACGTATCTATCACAATCTTGCATTTGTCTTAACCAATGATAAGGTGATACAGTAGGGTTATAAGATAGTATGATTCTGCCTGTTGTTCTTATACTTAACTGAAAATAACTTTCCTCATCTAATTCCGATGCTTCATCTATATAGAGTATATCACTCTTTAAACCTCTTAACTTCTCCGGGTCATCTGAATTAATAAATTGAACTATACTATCACCTAACTTATATGTTCTGTCCGTTGTGTTCCAATCGTTCTCATTCCATATTCCTAAGCTCTTTAGTATATCGGTGAAATCTTTGATTATAGTACGTTTAAGCGATGGAATGGTTCTACGCACCACTGTTATCGTTTGCGTTGATTCTAGCCCCCTTACAATGAGAAATTGGAGTATTGCATACGTCTTACCACTACGAGTTCCACCAATATGTTGACTGACTCTTTGTTTTGATTCTAAAAGATTCTCAAACGTTACAGTAGTGTTAATCGTTACTTCCACTCTTATTTATGTTTACTGATATAGTATGAATCCTTTGGTCAATCTCTGCTCTCATCTCTGTCCTACTTAATTTAGGAAGGGTAAATTCCATTAGCTTCAGAGCCAATTCTATTGCACGTTCCGGGTCTTCCTTTCTAATCTTTTCTAAGTCTGCTGATAGTGTGTTAAGTGTATTATCAACTGCTCTTGCAATTGTTAACTTCATCATCTCCGTAGAACGATTGATTGCGCCTTTTGGTCTGCCCGTTGCTAATTTATTTCCTTTTTCGAATGGCATGTTATCCTGCGTTATTTAAACATATATGTATATATAACATCTGCGGTTTGGTTTGTAGTTGATGTATTCATATATATGTATATATTAACCGATGAGTGCTTCCCAAATAGTGTATAGCATTCCGAATCCATACACCAAGCAGAATAGCAAACCAAAGTATGCTATTAGTAATATCATATCTTCAGTAGTGAAGAATGAGATTATCCCTTTCCACAACCTTATCAATAGCTTTTTCATATATTGTGCTTTTATTAATTCTTTTGTTATTATACTTTTCTTCTAGTCTTATTACTTCTCTTATTACTTTCTGATATATATTTTGTCCGATTATGAATTGAGTCAAAAGTGCTACCTTTAATTCATCCGGCATCTTTCTAACATTTGTGTGATAACCATATATAGGCTCTGTCCATTCTGCTATACCTATTCCGGTTCCAAAATCTTCTGCAAACTTATGGTAATGTTTATCTTTTAGCATACTATCAAAAAATTTAACTATCGACTTCGTTATCCCCCAGCCCCCTCTCATATTCTTCCCACGTTATATTGCGTGTATCGGGGTAATCACTTTCTATCCTTTTTTGTTTTTTAATTGGTTCATCACCATCATGTGCATTAATCCATTTTAAAACATCTTCACTTAGATTTAGTAATCTATTCCGCATTAACTCTCTCCATTCTTCTCTCGTCTTACATTTAAATGTTTTACTAGCCAATGATTTAAAGTAATTGCCTGTTGTAGAATGTCCTTCACTCAATGGGTATGGTACTCTTCCTATAAATCCAATTCTTTTACCTTCTCTTATTGATGCTTCCCTTTGATAATGTTTAGATGCTTCTCTTTGACATTCTACACAGGTATTAGTAGCGTGTTTATGTTTTTGTGGTATATCTTTTACTTCTCCACACTTAATGCATGTTCTACTTTCAATTCTCATCGTATGGATTATTTATAACTTCTTTTAAATACTTTCTTATTTTCTTTACAGCTAAGAAAGTTGTACTTTTACTTATTTTAATGTCTTTTGCTACTTCATCCAATGTTCTTTCACTCATCCAATATAACTGAAAGATACGAGCTGATGGCCACATCTTTGTTGTTTCTAAATGTTTTAATTCATTCATTACGTCATCGAATGCTTTCTGAATTGCTGCATCTTTTTCTTCATCATAAGGTATGTCAATTTCATCAGAATATATTTCTTCTTTTAGTGTTATCTTTGAATTTCTTTTTTGTTTGTTAATCCATCTATGTTTCAAAAATTGCTGGCAGTACATTATGTTATAAGAGTTTCCCCAAAAGATAGATGGGTTACACTTTTCAGCTAAGTAAAGATAGAGTTCCTGCACTAAATCATCTGCAGAATCTCTATCCTTAGTTACATTTAATGCCATATTAAATAACCATTTGTGCGAATCAATATAAAGGACTTCTAGTCTTTTATTACATTCGGTTAATAATAGGCTTCCACTAATCATTATTTTCTTTCTTTTATCCAATTATGTAAATAATCAACGGCTCTTTTCCAATGCGCTCCACTGCTTGCGCAAGTACACGGACGTGGTTCGTTTTCGTTTCTTAACTTATTAAAGTTATCCCAAATGTATGGTGCTTTGTTTTCAGGTAGATATGCTCCTATTTCTGATAAGGTTTTATCTAATTCCTGAAACTCTTCAAATGTCAATGGATAATACTTTTCCATATTAATCTAATTTTTTAAGTTTAGGTAATTTAACATCTTCAGGCTTTTGTAAAGGAATACCCTGATTAGGATAAATAGGATTGTCCAAATTAGCGAACTTCTTTACTAATTCCCAATGTGGGTGTTGTGGTGAAAATGATATACCCATTGAACTCATAATTAATACTAAATCATTTACCGATTCTAAACGAGAGAAATCAATTAAGTAAACTGCTTTTGGGTCTACTGCTGGTGTTTCACCGAAATTTAATGTTGCTTTTTCCATTTTGTTTTTATTTATTTGTATAATATTTTGCTAATGTTAAAATGTAAGGAGTTTCATTCCATACTTCTCTGGCTTCATTTGTTTCTAACCATTTAAAGAAACCTTGCCAATTCTCTTCACCTACTATGTACTTTGTGTTTCCCATATCAGGCATTGAGCGGAATAGTTTCGCATCTGCTACGATTTGTTCTCTACTCCATAATCTCTT